>Ga0209390_10000581_pt1 | contig 72919 bp, 67 predicted proteins | sample BON01_FD_187212 | JGI IMG/M metagenome (GOLD analysis project Ga0209390, IMG submission 187212) | Freshwater microbial communities from Lake Bonney liftoff mats and glacier meltwater in Antarctica - BON-01 (SPAdes) (version 2) | ecosystem: Environmental > Aquatic > Freshwater > Ice > Glacier...
GATATGCTTTACAAGCATCATCATCAGGTAATTCTTTTACAAAACTCAGTATATTCTGCCCTTTAAATACTTCCATAAACCCTATTTTTATTGATAACAAGATACGGAAATTAAATGACTAACTCAATAATATTATATGAAACGCGGAAGACTAGAGGCTTTTAGTGATGGGGTGCTAGCCATTATAATTACTATTATGGTGTTAGAGCTTAAAATACCTCACGGGGAATCTTTTTCCGCATTGAAACCTTTATTACCTGTATTTTTAAGTTATGTGGTAAGCTTTATTTATTTAGGGATTTACTGGAACAACCATCATCATATGATACATACAGTAACTCAAGTAAATGGAAGAATTCTCTAGGCGAACCTTCATTTGTTGTTCTGGTTATCGCTTATTCCATTTGTAAGCGGCTGGATGGGTGAAAACCATTTTGCTCAACTTCCTGTAATATTGTATGGTATTGTTCTTTTAATGGCAGCAATAGCATTCTTTATTCTACAAAAAATTATTCTTAAAGTTCACGGTAAAGATTCTATTTTAGCAAGGGCTTTGGGAAATGATATAAAAGGAAAAATATCTCCTGTTCTTTATATTATAGCCATAGGAAGTGCTTTTATAAATCCTTGGATAGCTTGCGCTTTCTATGTTGTAGTAGCTTTAATATGGCTAATACCCGATAAGCGTATTGAGATTATTTTTAGAGATGAAAACAAAGAAAACAGCCCGTCTTTATAAAAATAAAATACACTATTTTTTAATCTTTATCTGCCAATAATTTTTTAGAAACGCCATACGTGGCCGAGTAGATAAGATCTTTTTCCCGTTTTTTAAATTCAATAAAAGCGTATTTATACCATTTAGGATTGGTGGCCTTCTTTTTATAAGTCTTATGATTTAAAACTTCATAAGGTTTATCATTATACCAAGGTTCAATCGTATAGATGCCAAGTCCAAAATGTTCCGCACGATCCAGAACTGTTTTAAAATCTTTTTCTGAAAAAAAATAAATCGACTCGTCGGTAAAGCCGGTATTGAGGTTTTCTAGTCCATCAAAAATCTTGGTCTCTAAAAAGCTATTTTTTTTAGTAGAACCATCAGCTTGATCGGTTTCTGTTGAAATTGTCATTCGTAAATAATTTAGCATCCAAAGGTAGTATATCTGTTTCCCATTTTTAATGCTGAAGGAAATTTATTTTATAGTATAATATTCTTAATACTGAATCTTTATTTAGTTATCGTTTACCAAGTTTTGTTAAAACACTATTAAGCAGTTCCTATAATTTAATACCCTTTTATTTTTAGCGTATCTTTGCCAAAAATCGCCCTATGAGTCATAAAGCCGGATTTGTAAATATTATAGGAAACCCAAATGTGGGCAAAAGCACCTTGATGAATGCTTTTGTTGGCGAAAGGCTATCTATTATAACTTCCAAGGCGCAAACCACCCGACATAGAATATTAGGGATTGTTAATGGCGAAGATTTTCAAGTAGTTTTAAGTGATACACCTGGTATTATTAAGCCTGCATACCAATTGCAGGAAAGTATGATGGATTTTGTAAAATCTGCTTTTGAAGATGCCGATGTGTTATTGTATATCGTTGAATTGGGTGAAAAGGAACTTAAAGATGAAGCTTTTTTTAAAAAGATAACCAACGCAAATATTCCTGTATTACTTCTTATCAATAAAATAGATAAGGGAAATGAAGAACTTCTAGCCGGTTCGGTTGATATGTGGCGCGAAAAAGTGCCTAATGCCGAAGTATTTGCGATTTCAGCTTTGGAGAATTTTGGAGTAGCTGAAGTTTTTACGCGTATTATTGAACTTCTACCAGAATCGCCACCATTTTATCCAAAAGATCAACTTACCGATAAGCCCGAACGTTTTTTTGTGAATGAGACCATTCGCGAAAAAATTCTTATCCACTACAAAAAGGAGATTCCATATTCCGTAGAAATAGATACTGAAGAGTTTTTTGAAGATGAAGATATTATTCGCATGCGAAGCGTGATCATGGTAGAGCGCGAAACCCAAAAGGGAATTATCATCGGTCACAAAGGGGAAGCCATCAAACGAGTAGGAGTTGAAGCACGAAAAGATTTGCAAAAGTTTTTCGGCAAACAAGTACACATGGAATTGTATGTGAAAGTGAACAAGAACTGGCGTAATGATTCACGGCAGCTAAGACGTTTCGGATACAATAATTCATAAACAGGTTTCCAAAATTTTACGTTTTCCGTCTGCATGGACTAAATAAGAAATCCTATTATAAATTAGGTACATCTTAACACTCATGTGACATACATTTTTTACATTAGCGGTACTTTTAAAAATACTACTTCTTATGAAATATCTTTTTACACGAATATTATTATTCGTGGCAATTGGCTCATTTTCGGCTGCAGGCCTAGCCCAAGAAATAACTAAAGACAATCAACAACTTTTTAATGATATTGGGTATAGGCAAGGAAATGTCTACCGAACCGCTTCTGGGAAACCCGGTCCTCAATATTGGCAGAATATGGCCGATTATTCTATACAAGCAACACTTGATGACACTAAAAATATCTTAACAGGAAGCGTAACACTTACATATACAAATAACAGTCCTGAAGATCTCGACTTTATTTGGATGTATCTAGAACAAAACCGTTTTACTGAAGGCTCTCGTGGAACACTTACGACTCCTATTGGAGGAAACCGTTACAATGGTGATTTAGAAGGTGGTTATACCATTTCTAATTTCTCTTCTTCAGTAAAAGGAAAAACCTCTTCAAAAAAATTAATCAACGATACGCGAATGCAGGTTTTCTTTGCGGAACCTTTAAAGGCTAATGGTGGGAAGGCTGAAGTATCAATGGATTTCAGTTTTAAAATTCCTCAAGAAGGAATGGACCGTATGGGAAGACTGGATGTAAAAGAAGGAACTGTATATTCTGTAGCACAATGGTATCCACGTGTAGCGGTTTTTGACGATGTGGTAGGTTGGAATATAGAGCCGTATCTAGGGGCAGGTGAATTCTATCTTGAATTTGGAAATTTTGATTATACAATTACTGCCAATGCAAATCAGGTTGTGGTAGGTTCCGGAGTACTTCAAAACCCCAAGGATGTTCTTACCAAAACCCAACAGGAACGTATGGAAAAGGCCTCCAATAGCGATAAAACAGTTTATATAATTAGTCCGGAAGAAGTGGGAAAAGAAATGTCCCGACCTAAAAAATCAGGAACACTTTCGTGGCATTTTAAAATGGAAAACACCCACGATGTGGCTTTTGCAGTTTCCAAATCTTTTATTTGGGATGCAGCTAGAATTAACCTGCCCGATGGAAAGAAGGCAATGTCACAATCTGTATATCCCGCTGAAAGCAATGGCAAGAACGGATGGAGCCGCTCTACTGAATATACAAAGGCCGCGATTGAATATTATTCTAAAACCTATTTCCCTTATCCGTATGCAAATGCTATAAATGTGGCGAGTAATGTTGGCGGAATGGAATATCCAGGAGTAAGTTTTTGTGGTTGGAAAAGTGTTGGTGATGATCTTTGGGGAGTTACAGACCATGAATTTGGCCATAACTGGTTTCCAATGATAGTGGGAAGCAACGAGCGTCGTTACGCTTGGATGGATGAAGGTTTTAACACCTTTATTAATCATTACAGTACGTTGGCTTTCAACGAAGGAGAATACCCTAGTACTCTTAACAAACCCAGAAATACTGTGCGATACCTTACGTATGATCAAAGAGAAGGTATTGATACCTATCCCGATGTTAGTAATTTGATGAATTTAGGATATGTAGCATACTATAAGCCTGCTACAGGATTGTTTATGTTGCGCGAATATATTTTGGGACCTGAGCGTTTTGATAATGCGTTTAAAAGTTACATTAAAACATGGGCTTATAAGCATCCGCAACCCAATGACTTTTTTAATCATATGGAAAATGTTTCAGGAGAAAACCTCTCTTGGTTCTGGAAAGGCTGGTTTTATGGGAATGGTAATATAGATATAAGTATTGCAGATGTTTCAGTAAAAAGAGGAAAGACAATTATTACAGTTGAGAACAAAGGTGAAATCCCTATGCCGGTTCAATTAATGGTTACTTATGGCGATGGCACTTCTGAAGAAATTTCACTTCCTGTTGAAATTTGGCAACGTGGCGACAGCTGGAAACATATGCTTCCGGGTGGTAAAACCGTAACCCGTGTGGAATTCGACCCCAAAAAATGGACAACCGATGTAGATGCTACAAATGATATTTGGGTACAAGCTGAGGCAGATTCAGGAAAATAATCAATAATGAAGATTATAATTCAAATACCAAATTCCATATAGGAGTTTGGTATTTGTTTTTTTAGAATATAACCGATACCGCTTCCCTTTAAAAGTACTATTTTTGCAGCTTAAAGAATAGACTATGAGTATTGTTGCTATTGTGGGAAGACCCAATGTAGGGAAATCAACCTTTTTTAATCGTTTAATTCAGCGTAGGGAAGCTATTGTAGATGCTGCTAGCGGAGTTACACGCGACCGTCATTACGGGAAAAGCGACTGGAATGGTAGAGAGTTTTCTCTAATTGATACTGGCGGTTATGTAAGAGGGAGTGATGATGTTTTTGAAGCTGAAATAGACAAACAAGTAATTCTTGCTATTGAAGAAGCAGACGTTATTATTTTTATGGTGGAAGTAGAAAGCGGTGTTACAGGTATGGATGAAGAAGTAGCTAAATTACTGCGAAAGTCTAAAAAACCTGTATTACTTGCCGTTAATAAAGTAGATAGTGGAAGTCGTGTAAATGATGCTGTAGAGTTCTATTCATTAGGTTTCGATAAATATTTTTTACTCTCAAGTACCAGCGGAAGTGGCACAGGAGAACTTCTAGATGCTTTGATTCCGTTGCTCCCTAAAGAAGAAAATAGGGAAGAAGTAACACTGCCTCGTTTTGCAGTAGTGGGAAGACCAAATGCAGGGAAATCTTCATTTATAAATTCCCTTATCGGGAAAGATCGATATATCGTTACCGATATTGCCGGAACCACAAGAGATAGTATTGATACAAAATACGATCGTTTCGGGTTTGAATTCAATTTGGTGGACACTGCAGGGATTCGTAAAAAAAGTAAAGTAAAGGAAGACTTAGAGTTCTATTCAGTAATGCGAAGTGTTCGTGCTATTGAATATTGCGATGTGGTAATATTGGTTTTTGATGCTACCCGAGGTTTTGATGGGCAAGTACAAAACATTTTCTGGCTTGCTGAACGAAATAATAAAGGTATTGTAATCCTTGCCAATAAATGGGACCTTATAGAAAAGGATAATAGCAGTGTAAAAGAATTTGAAAAACAAATTCGCCAACAATGTGAACCTTACACAGATGTACCCATTGTATTTATTTCGGTAATAAACAAACAACGTATTTTTAAAGCAATTGAAACTGCCGTAGAAGTATATCACAACCGTAGCAAACGTATTAAAACAAGTGTGCTTAACGAAACTATGCTTCCTATAATTGAAGCCTACCCGCCACCTGCTTATAAAGGGAAGTACGTAAAAATAAAGTTCTGTACACAACTGCCAACGCCACACCCATGTTTTGCTTTCTTTTGTAATTTGCCACAGTATATCAAAGAACCTTACCGTCGTTTCGTAGAAAATAAATTACGGGAGAAATTTGATTTTACGGGTGTGCCGGTTACTATTTATTTCAGAAAAAAATAATAAATATCCTCTAAGATTCTATTATTCATAATAAAATGGCTCATTTTTTGATATAATTGAAGATTGTGTAATTTTTTTAAAAATAGCTCGTTACTATAAAAGAATCTTCATAAAAATCTACTAACTAACAATTATGCGGAATTACTATTACCTTTTTTTGTGCCTTATTTTTTCATTTAATATTTACGGTCAAGATTTTACCATCACAGGAAAACTACAAGATGAAACCGAAGATTTTCCATTAGAATCAGCCACGGTTTTTGCTGAAAAAATTTCCGACTCAACTTTAGTAACCTATACCATTAGTGATAGAAATGGAGCTTTTGTATTAAAAGGGAATACGGGAGTTTCTGAGCTTAATGTTAATATTAGTTATACCGGATATTCCGCTATCAGAAAGAGAATAAATCTTTCAAATTCTCGTGATGTGAATATGGGGGATATTAAAATGCTTCAAGCAGCAGAACAACTCGAAGGGGTTGTAGTTACTGCCAGTCGCGCGCCTATTACCATAAAAAAGGACACTTTAGAATTTAATGTTGCCTCTTTTAAAACAAAAAAAGACGCTTCGGTAGAAGATCTATTAAAAGAATTGCCGGGTGTTGAGGTAAGTGCTGAAGGTGCTATTACAGTAAATGGCAAGCCAGTAAATAAAATTCTCGTGAACGGAAAGTCATTTTTTGGGGACGACCCGACCATTGCTACCAGAAACCTTACCAAGGAAATGGTTGATAAAATTCAAGTAACCGATACCAAAACCGATTCGGAAGCCTTTACAGGGGAAGCGGGTGATGACACCAACAAAACCATTAATATTACAATAGACGAAGAAAAGAACAAAGGTATTTTTGGAAGGGTCGCCGCCGGAGCAGGAACCGATAAACGTTTTGAATACGCAGGGTTAATAAATTATTTTGATAATGACATGCGTATAAGTGTGTTGGGTGCTGGGAACAATATAAATTCTCCCGGATTTAGTTTTGGAGAGATTCAAAAAATGTTTGGTGGAGCACGGTACATGAGTTATAATAGTAATGGAAGTTTTAATTTTGGCGGACGTAGTTTTGGAGGAGGAGAAGGCATTACCAATTCTAGAACAGCGGGTGCCAATTATGCTGATAATTTTGGCGAGAAAACCGAATTGACTACAGATTATTTTTATTCGGCTGCCAATTCTTATAATGATGAAATACGACAACGGGAAAACATCCTGCCTGAAAACCGTTACTTTTCCAATACAACTTCAAACACAAGTAGTAATTCCGATAATCATTCGGTGAACCTACGTTTAAAAACAGAAACAGATTCTACTTTTCAAATAAATTTTAGACCACAATTTGATTATAGTGTTGGAGATTCACGTTTTTCTAGGAATGAAGAAACACGAAATGTTGCTGGCGATTTAACCAATCAATCAAATACAGAATCCACCTCAAAACGGGAACGAACCAATTTTGAAAGTTCCCTTTCATTCACCAAAAAATATGGGGCTAAAGGTGGTTTTTTAAGGTTGGACCTCGATAATGAAAATAATAAAAATCGCAGAGATGATTTTCAAAATTCACGTACAGAGATCTATGGGGATACATTACAAGTAATTTCTAGAGACCAGTTTACAAATGGCGAGCAAGCAACCGATGGATATTCGGTCTCGGCAGAATGGCGTATTCCACTTTTGGATAAAAAGTTATTCTTGGGTATAGAATATGAATATGAAGATGAAACTAGAAAGGATAAGCAAAGTGTTTTCGATTTTAATGAAAGCACTATGGATTATACCATTTTTAATGTTGATCAAAGTACCGATTTTACAAATAATAACCGAAATTCAAAACCCGAGATAGGACTTAATTATAATGATGAAAAATTACGTATCCGTTTACGTACAGGGTATGTATTTAGAACTTTGGAAAGTGATGATGCATTAAGAGAATTTTCATTTTCAAATAATTTTAATGCCTTGGAATTATCTACAAGTTTCAGCTATCGTTTCAATAAGAAAACAAGTTTGTATACCGGGTATTATCTAAATAACAATGCGCCTTCCGTGTCTCAGCTATCGCCTTATATAGATGTTTCCGATCCTTTAAATATTAGACAGGGAAATCCAGATTTAGGTCCTTCAAACCAACATAGTTTTTATTCGGGGTTCAATAATTATGATTTTCAAACCAAATCGGGATTTTATAGTCATTTAAACGGAAGTGTGACAAATGATCAGGTGGTTGCAAAAACTACTGTGGATGAAAATTTTGTTCGGACAACCACCTTTACAAATGTGGATGGCACCTATAATTATAGAGGTAATATAGGGTATAATAAAAATAAAAAACTAGACAGCATTAGAAGTATTCGCTATAATGTAGGATTTAGCGTAAGTGGTAATAGAAGTGTGAATTTCAATAACGATATACAATATGCAAGTCTTACCACGACCTACAGCCCTAACATTGGATTTGGGTTTACTTGGGAGGACCTTTTTGAAATACGACCTTCATACAGTTTGTCATATAGCAATAATAAATACAATATCGATCTTTTTGAAAACAGGGATTACTTGCGCCACGAAGTAAGTTTAAGGACCACTACAACCTTTCCGAAGAAACTTGAATGGAACAATGATATTGAGTATAGCTATAACCCGGATGTCGCTGTAGGATTTCAGAAAAGTGCGTTGTTCTGGAATAGTTCTTTAGCGTATTCTATACTGAAAGATAAAGGACTTGTAACCTTAAAGGTTTACGATTTGCTTAATCAAAATACAAATTCACAGCGTATCTCTACTGATAATTATATTGAAGATTCACAGAGTACAGTATTACAGCAATACTTTATGCTTACATTTAGTTATAAATTTAATACCCTTGGGAAAAAAGGAGAAGTAAATGAAAATAATTGGTGGGGTCATTAGAGAGAATTAATCTTATTACCATCCACCGGAAGCACCGCCTCCGCCAAATCCGCCACCGCCGAAGCCGCCGCCAAAGCCGCCACCGCCACTAAAACCTCCACCAGAGCTGCCGCCGCCAAAGCCACCGGTTCGCCCTAAGCTGCTTAAAATAAGGATATCCAATAAACCACCACCACGGCCACCTTTACCACCGCGGCCATTTTTTCGGAAATTAAGGATAATGAAAAGAATAATAAAGGCGATAAAAACAATAACTCCAACTTTAGAATTTGAGTTCTTATTAAAATCACGGTCTTCCTTGAACTCTCCCTTCAATGCTGAAAAAACAGCATCGGCACCTTGGTCAAGACCAGCGTAATAATCACCTGCTTTAAATTCCGGGATCATAATACGATTTATAATCTGTTCGGCCATACGGTCGGTAATACGGTACTCAATCCCGTAACCTGTATTAATATCTACTTTGCGATCTTCTGTTGCAAGGGTTATAAGTATTCCATTGTCTTCATCTGCTTGGCCAATTCCCCATTTTTGCCCCCATTTTGCTCCTAAAAAAGAGATGTCCTCCCCTTGCGTAGAATTTATAATAACGACTACAATTTGTGTTGAAGTTGAATCGGCATAGCGAAGTAGTTTATTCTTTAAAGCATCTTTTTGAGAAGATGACAAGAGGTTTACATAATCATATACTGATGTCTGTTCCTTTGGTGTTTCAGGGATATCATATTGTGAGAAACTGTTTTCTGAAATAAACAACGCTGTAAAAAGCGTTATAAGAAAACAGTATTTCTGAAGGTTTTTAAGCATTTATCCTATAGATATTTTATCTGGCAATTCATTTTTGTCATCTTTCTGGTAAGGAAAATGTTTTTTTAACTGCTCTCCTGCCATTAAGATGCCTTCCACCAAACCTTGTTTTGTTTTTCCGTTCTTAAAGTGTGCGATAATGGTATCTTTTGTAGTTTCCCAGAAATCGTTTGGCACCAGATCATTAATGCCACTATCACCCATAATAACAAGGGTTCGATCTTCCACGGCGACGTAAATAAGTACACCGTTGCTCAACTTGGTATTATTCATATGAAGCATATCAAATACTTCAGCTGCCCGGTCAAAGACATCGAGCTCGGTATGTTTTTCAAGGTGTACCCGTATCTCTCCAGAAGTATTCTTTTCAGCGATACGTATGGCTTCTATAATTTCAGCTTCATCATCAGGTGTAAGGAAATCTTCAGTTTTTGACATATAATTTCTCGTTATTTTCCGAAATCGAATTCAACTTCAGGTGCATTTTCGCTACCTTCTTCAGCTTTGAAATAACCCATTTCTTCAAATTTACCAATAACCATATTTATAATGTTATTCGGAAATTTTTTAAGGTGCTGATTGTACGGATTTACAGCTTCATTAAAACGGTTTCTTTCAACATTGATACGATTTTCAGTACGTTCCAGTTCATTAATTAATTCTTTAAAATTCTCATTTGCTTTTAGATCCGGATATCTTTCAAAAACAGCCAATAACCTTGAAAGTGCTGAGTTAAGCCCCGATTGAGCTTCTTGAAATTGTGCAAGTTGTTCAGGTGTGATATTAGAAGGATCAATATTTATAGAAGTTGCTTTACTACGTGCTTCGGTGACCTTTATAAGGGTTTCCTGTTCAAACTCGGCATAGCCTTTGGCCGTATTTACAATATTGGGAATAAGGTCGGCACGACGTTGGTATGAACTTTCCACATTTCCCCACTGTGCTGTGGCATTTTCTTTAAGGGTAATTGCTTTGTTGTAAAAACCGGGTCCTGCAATTAATCCAATAACAATTATAATTGCTACAATTATAATTAAGGGTAACCATTTTTTCATAATACGATTTATTTATAGTTGGTCTTTTATTTTAAGTAGTTGTGATCTCACTGTTTCTAATTTACGAATAATCTCGAAGTGATCCAGTATTTTTTTCTTATTTTCCTTTAAATGGGTTTTGGCACCTTCCAATGTAAATCCACGTTCTTTTACCAAATGGAAAATAAGTTCTAGATTTTTTATGTCCTGAGGTGTGAACTTTCTGTTTCCTTTTGCGTTTTTCTTTGGCTGAAGAACATCAAATTCTTTTTCCCAAAAGCGTATAAGAGAGGTATTAACGTTAAAAGCATCGGCTACTTCGCCAATATTGTAATACCGTTTTTCAGGAAGTTCTATATGCATTAGTCAAGCGATTGGTTTTCTTGTTCGGCCTTCTTCAATATACTGGCAAACTCTTCTGGAGTTAGGTTTCCGTAATAGAAATTAATAGGGTTTATGCGTTCTCCATCTTTAAAGATCTCATAATGCAAGTGAGGGGCTTCCGACCTTCCAGTACTCCCTACAAATCCTATTAGGTCACCGCGTTGTACTCTTTGTCCGGCGCGAATATTATATTTATATAAATGTGCATATAAACTTTCATACCCATAGCCGTGATCTATACGAATATGATTGCCATATCCTGTTGCATGGTTATCGGATCTAGTTACTACTCCATCTCCTGAAGCATAAATAGGGGTTCCTCGAGGGGAAGTAAAATCCATTCCATAATGAAATTTTCGGGCCTTGGTAAAGGGGTCGGTTCTATATCCATATCCAGAAGCAATACGCGTAAGATCTCCATTATTTACGGGTTGTATAGCAGGAATCGCCGCAAGTAATTCTTCTTTTTCTTCGGCGAGTTTAGTAATTTCATCAAGCGATTTTGACTGTACAACAATCTGCTTGGTTAGAATATCCAATCTTTTACTGGCAGAGACAATCAATTTAGAATTATCAAAACCCTCTAGTTCCTTATAACGGTTTACACCTCCAAAACCTGCTTTTCTTTGTTCTTCAGGAATAGGGTTTGCCTCAAAATAGACCCGATATAAATTATTATCACGATCGGCCACTTCGCCCAAAACTGCTTCAGCCTGACTCATTTTTTTATTAAGAAGCTTAAATTGTAGCTCGGTGTTGGCAAGTTCGCGTTTTAATGCTTTTTCTTTTGGGGTTTCTACATAGGGTAAATTTATATAGATAAGTAGCAATAGAAATCCGCTTAGTAGCATTCCAGCAAGACTTAACAAGAAGATGCCAAGTCTTCGGCCCTTCTTCTTTTCAATTTTCCGGTATGATAGTGTTTCACTATCGTAGTAATATTTAACCTTAGACATACGTTAAAAAATCCTATTTTTGCGGTTGATGGGCAGCGTTATCTTTTTGGTAACGTTTTACAAATATAGAAATTGTTTTGAGTATTGCCCTATCAGTATATAAAGTATAAAATTTAGTTTATGACATCCAGCGAAATACGCTCCAAGTTTTTAGAATTTTTTGTATCGAAATCACATTCAATCGTTCCTTCGGCTCCTATGGTGATAAAAGATGACCCCACATTAATGTTTACAAATGCGGGGATGAATCAATTTAAGGAATATTTTTTGGGAAATTCCACCCCAAAACATAACCGTATCGTCGATACGCAAAAATGCCTTCGCGTAAGCGGTAAGCATAACGATTTGGAAGAAGTGGGTATGGACACCTATCACCACACCATGTTTGAAATGTTGGGCAATTGGAGTTTTGGCGATTACTTTAAAAAAGAAGCTATTGAATGGTCGTGGGAATTATTGACAGAGGTTTTTGGTGTAAACAAAGACATATTATACGTCACTATTTTTGAAGGTGATACTTCTGAAGGACTTGAACGCGATACTGAAGCCTATAACTACTGGAAACAATTTGTACCTGAAGAAAGAATACTTAACGGAAATAAAAAAGATAATTTCTGGGAAATGGGCGAACAAGGTCCGTGTGGTCCTTGTAGCGAAATCCACGTGGATATCCGTTCAGCTGAAGAGAAAGCAAAGATATCGGGAGCTGATTTGGTAAATCAAGATCATCCGCAAGTAGTTGAAATATGGAATTTGGTCTTTATGCAATTCAACCGAAAAGCAAGCGGCGATCTTGAAAAACTTCCGGCACAACACGTAGATACAGGAATGGGTTTTGAACGTTTGTGCATGGTTTTACAGGACAAACAAAGTAATTACGATACCGATGTTTTTACACCACTTATTCGTGAAATTGAAGCAGTAACCAATTCCAAATACGGAAAGGACGAAAAAGTAAATATTGCAATCCGCGTGATTGCAGACCATGTTCGCGCAGTTGCATTCTCCATTGCAGATGGCCAATTACCTAGCAATACAGGAGCAGGCTATGTAATTAGAAGGATTTTACGTCGTGCTATCCGTTACGGATTTACTTTTTTAGATAAAAAAGACCCCTTTATCTTTAAATTGATAGATTCACTAAGTAATCAAATGGGACAGGCTTTCCCTGAATTGCTTTCAGAAAAAAACCTTATTACCAATGTAATTCGCGAAGAAGAACATTCTTTTTTAAGAACACTCGACCAAGGATTGGTTTTATTGGAAAATGTAATTGAAGAAGCACCTTCCAAAACCATTTCAGGTGTAAAAGCTTTTGAACTCTATGATACTTTCGGATTTCCTATTGATCTTACCGCTTTAATACTTCGTGAAAGAGGCTACAATCTCGATGAAAAAGAATTTGATATCGAATTGCAAAAGCAGAAGGAGCGTTCTCGTGCAGCTACCAAAGTTTCCACCGGAGATTGGGTTGTGCTTCAGGGAGATGATGTGGAAGAATTTGTAGGTTATGATACCTTGGAAACGAATGTAAAAATAACTCGGTACCGAAAAGTTGAAAGTAAAAAGGAAGGCGAATTGTACCAGTTTGTCTTTAATTTAACCCCCTTTTATCCAGAAGGTGGAGGGCAAGTAGGAGATAAAGGCTATTTGGAAGCCGAAGATGGAGGCGTGGTTTATATAATTGATACCAAAAAAGAAAACAATCTTATAATCCATTTTGCAAAAAATCTTCCCCGTAATCCGGAAGGAACCTTTAAAGCAATTGTAGACAAAAAACAACGCGAACGAACTGCTGCAAACCATACAGCTACGCACTTATTGCATCAGGCATTGCGAACTGTTTTAGGAACGCATGTGGCGCAAAAAGGATCTATGGTGCATAATAGGAACTTGCGATTTGATTTTTCACATTTCAGTAAAATGACCGATGACGAATTGAAACAGGTAGAAGATTTTGTAAATGCACGTATTAAAGAAGACCTGATTTTGGAAGAAAGACGGGGCATTCCGTATCAACAAGCCTTAGATGAAGGTGCTATTGCCTTGTTTGGTGAAAAGTACGGCGATGCTGTACGGGCGATAAAATTTGGAAGTTCTATGGAATTGTGTGGGGGAACTCACGTGCCTAATACTGCAAATATCTGGCATTTTATTATTACAAGCGAAAGCGCAGTAGCTTCAGGAATTAGAAGAATTGAAGCTATTACCGGCGATGCTGCGAAGCAATATTTTATAGACAAAAGCAATGCTTTTTCTGAAGTACAAAAAACATTAAATAATGCGCAAGACCCTGTAAAAGCTGTTGAAAATCTTCAGGAAGAAAATAACCTGTTGCAAAAACAAGTTCAGCAGTTATTAAAAGATAAATCGAAAAATTTAAAAGGAGAGCTTAAAAATGAAGTAACCAACATTAATGGAGTGAATTTTTTAACGCAAGAAATAGATTTAGATGCTTCCAGCTTAAAAGATCTTGCTTTTGAATTGGGTGGCGAAATAGAAAATCTCTTTATTCTTTTTGGTTCTCAAAACGATGGCAAAGCCTTGCTAACCTGTTATATTTCAAAAGAATTGGTTTCAGAAAGAAAACTCAATGCCGGGCAAATAGTTCGTGAATTGGGTAAATATATAGAAGGCGGCGGTGGCGGACAGCCTTTCTTCGCAACTGCGGGAGGTAAGAAACCGGAAGGAATTAAGGAAGCTCTGCAAAAAGCGAAAGATTATATAAATTAGTGAAACTTCAAACCCAAATACCACTTCAACCCGAAAAAGAACAAATAGATTATAACTCTAAAGTTCTTTTGTTGGGCTCTTGTTTTGTGGAAAATATTGGAGCGAAATTAGAATATTATAAATTTCAGAATTTAGGAAATCCCTTCGGAATTATTTTTCATCCTGTAGCGATAGAAAAACTTGTAAAACGGGCGATCAATAAAGAAAAATTCACCGAAAAGAATATCTTTTTCAGTAACGAGAATTGGCATTGTTTTGAAGTCCATTCGTTGATATTTGCTCCCGAAAAAGAAGAATTTCTAAAAATTCTAAACACAAAACTTGAACAATTCAGGGAATATCTGCTTGCGGCTTCCCATATTATCTTTACCTATGGTACAGCTTGGGTGTATCGTTTTAAAGAGACCGATGCAATTGTTGCCAATTGTCATAAAGTTCCACAAAAAAAGTTTGTAAAGGAATTACTTTCCGTAAAAGAAATCTGTGATGCTATTGATAAAACAACAACTTTAATTAAAAGTGTAAACAGTAATGTTGCAATTATTACAACGGTTTCACCAGTACGGCATCTAAAAGATGGTTTTGTTGAAAATACACTAAGCAAAGCACATCTTATTTCGGGATTACATGAAGTAAAAAATTCTAAAAATGCAATACATTATTTTCCTTCTTATGAGGTTATATTGGACGAACTACGTGATTATCGTTTTTATAAGGAAGATATGATCCATCCCAACAATACAGCCATTACTATTGTTTGGGAAAATTTTTCAGAAGTTTGGATTTCTGCTGAAAGCAAAGCACTTCAGAAAGAGATTGAAACCATCCAAAATGGATTAAACCACCGACCTTTTAATCCGGAAAGTAAAGAACATAAGGCTTTTCAGGTGAATCTTCAGAAAAGAATAGAAAATCTTAAAAATTTATTTTCACATATTACGTTTTAAAATACGACAAATGCCGTATTGAACAACCTTGGGTTTTGAAGCATCTTTGTTTCATTCAATAACATAAAAACCCAACAATATGAAAACTTTAAAAAATTTAGTATTAGTATTATTAGTAAGTCTTGCTGTTACCGCCTGCAGTAAAAAAGACGATGACGGAGGCGATGGAGGTACAGCCGGTTCTGGCGAAGTAACTGCAAAAGTAGATGGTAGTAGTTTTAGTTCTTTAGAAATTGCATCTACTGCAAGCATATCAAGTGGAGGAAATACTGTTGTTACTCTTCAAGGTTCTGATGCTTCTGGAAAAGGAATAATTATTATTATTAATCCATTTGATGGTGTAGGCACCTATGAAATTGGTGATTCAAGCGTTTTTACTTTAGCGACTTATGTGGAAGCAAATGCAAGCAATCCTCAAAATTCACAAACATGGAGTGCCCCTTATGAGGATAGTGGTGTGGTAGGTGAAATAAACGTTTCAGAAAAAACAGACACCAATATTAAAGGAACCTTCAACTTTAAGGCGAAGAATGTAAATGGTGATCAATCTATTAAGAACATTACCAACGGTTCTTTTAATTTGAGTTTCTAAAAAACATTTAAGAAAATCTCAGATGTTGAGTCCCGATAGCTATTGGGAGTGAGCCGGGAGAAAAACTTATGTTTTACTTCCGGTTTTTACATGCTGCCCGTTTCTAATTTTATAAAACCTTGTCCTAGAAAATAATACGACAATTGCCGTATTGAATTCATCTTTTTTATAGCTCATCTTTGATTTATTAATTACTAAAACCACGATTATGAAAACTTCAATAACCTTACAGGCTTTGGTTTGTTTCCTATTATTAGGAACTTCTATCGCTATGGCACAACGTGCCGAAGAACCCGATTATCGTTACGATACCGGTGCAAAAATTAATGAAATGACACTTACGCAAGGTGGCACTATGGTAGTAGCTACCAACGATGGATTGGTGGGTATAAAACCAGGAAGCAATCAGTTGCTTTTTAACTTTACCGAATACGGCAGAGTAAAACCTGAAGAACTTACCTATGTTCCCAATGCGCCTTACGTAGTTATTTTCCAAGGTGGCTTTGCTAATTTAAGTTCTAAAAAAACAGTTATCGACTATATTTCGGGGAAAACACTTTTTAGTACTGAAAGTAATGGATGGAAGGATGTTATAACATTGAATGTTATGATGCCACAAAACAAACTAGTGGTAAGCGGAAATAGAACCGCAAAAGAAAAATATGCACAACAAGTTGCTGTTTATGACCTTAACACAGGAAATGAAGACTATAGGTTCGATATTGGCGAACCCGGACGCGTAGGCATTGCGAAAACGTATATGGTAACCGGAACTCCGCTTTTGTTAAAAAATAGTTTGGTAGTGCCTACCTCTCAAGGTGTTTTTAATATGAAAGCTCTAACTGGAGAACTCATTTGGCAAAATGACATGAAAAATATGAATGCACTTGTTGCAGATATTTCAGAAACTGAAATTTACGCCTTTGAATTAGTAAACCAAGGAAAAAACACCCGCATTCACAAATTGGGAATAAATGGCGCAGAGCTTTGGAAGGACGATCATAAAGTAAAGGGGCAAGTAGCTAATTTTGAAATTCTATCAAATGGAATCGCGGTAGTGAGTAATCAAGACGATGGCGGCAGCAATAGTGTTTTTGCTGCAAGAAATGAATCGAACATTGCATTTTTGAGCGCAACCAATGGCGAAGATCTTTGGGATAAAGCGCCAAAAACCAAGGGTTATGTTCAGCACTTTTATGTAATGGAAGACGGTATTCTCTTCGGTATTTATGAAGGCGGAATCAACAAGATTTCTTTTGATGGGCAAACGCTTTTCAAAAAACCTTTAAAGACCGGCGAAAATATTCTAACAATGGCCCATACTCCGCAAGGGCTTATTTACATCACTTCAGAAGATGCAAATATCGTGAACCTGAAAACCGGGGAAGAAGTTTGGAGCAAATCTTTAAAATACAAACGCGCTGATGCAGTTGCTTCTACGTTCGATTCTAAGAACTCGCGTTACCTAATAAGTGCTGATGATGAATTATTTGCCGTAGATGCCAATACAGGAGATATTTCTACATTGGCGGAATCAAAATTTGATGGAAAGGAAGATCCTACAAGTGTTGAAATCCGTGATGGAGGTATTTTACTTACCAGCGATCAAAATATGGCCATGCTCGATTGGAATGGTGGTAAAACTTGGCATGAATATTATCAAGCTCCGGGCAAAAGTGCCATGGGTGCAATTTTAGCGGGTGTAACTGCAGTTGCTGCAGCTGCAGGCAGTATGGCCGCTGCTAATTCTTCGGTTCAAAACCGATTAAGAGGATATAACAGTAGGGCAGATAGGGAAGCAAATCTGGCGGGAGGCCTAGCTGCTGCAACTGGCGCTTCGGTTTCTGAAATGCTAAAACGCTTCAAGGCTACATCAGCTACGGAAAATTCGCAGTTTGTATTAACTAAATTGGACGATGGCGTTGGTCTTGTTAAACTGAATAAAGACACAGGATCTAAAGAAAAAGAAATTCTTTTAAAAGATAAAAAACCAGAATACACAGTAGATGAAATAGGAGGAATATTGTATTACAAAGCTGATAACAATTCTATTTATGCTTACGACCTTAAAAAATAGCTAACTAACCAAGTTATTAAGTTGAGTGCGATTGTAGATTTTTTTTAGAGGAGTGTTTGCAATCCTTAAAGCCCCATAAACTTATGGGGCTTTTTAAAACACATTAATAATGATTAAAGAGATATTATTTCCCAATAAATTTAATCAGTTTGTATGGTTCAATGCCATATTTCTTTTATTCTTGGTGGTATTCAATTATGCAGACTCCTTAACGGTTGTTTTTGCATATTTTTTAGAAACTATAATAATAGGAATAATTCACTGTGTAAAACTTTTACTTGTATCTAAATATGGTCAGAAAGGCACTTCAAAAGGATTTGGGGATTTTAAAGGCATAGGTTTGGTTTTCTTTTTTTTATTTCACTATGGGATGTTTGTGGGTGTTCAATCTGTTTTTGCATTTACACTTTTTGAAAGTGAATTTTCTGGAATTAAAGATGGGTTTAATATTTTGGATAATTATTCATTTATTATTCAAAGTGAAGGAATGTCCATGGTTTTAGGCTCTTTGGTGCTTACAAATTTGGGCTATTTATACACGAACTTCTTGTCGAATGAAAAATATAAAGACTACACACCGGAAGAAATATTTATTAAACCCTACGCTCGTATTTTTATACAACAATTTGTAGTACTCCTTGCTTTCTTTTTTTATGTCATTTTTTCAGACCCCATTGTGGCCGCTATACTGTTGATCTTTTTTAGGCTTTTGGTAGACCTTGTTATTGTCTCAATTCGTAAAGATTCAGATGTGTTGGATACACTTGCGAGAAAATCTTCAAATTCCTACGATCATTACTTGGAGATGAAAAAGAAGTATCAGGAATTTTCAGAATAATAACATAAAAAAAGAGAACGCGGAATACCGTGTTTTTTTGTACATTTAATTTTAATGTTTTTAAAATATGGGCGCTCTAAAGCAAATCCTTTTTATTTTTATTTTGACGGTATTTAGTATCCATGGAAATTCACAAAATGAAAATATAGTAGAGAATACATTAAGAAAAGCATACCAAACTTCAGACTCTTCCGATTTATATTTTCTTTCAGCAAAAAAACTTCTCAAAACAAAAGCCGATACTGCGAGTTACTTTTACTTTAAATTTTATAATAAGTACATAGCTAACAACAGGGATAGCGCGCAATATTATTCAGATAAAGTAGTGCCCTATCTGAGAGATCTCGATAGTTTAGAACGTTTGCGAAAAGTATATTCTGAATCTCACTACCTAAAACTTTATCAGGGTAATTATGAAGATGCACTCACCTATAATCAAAAAGCGCTAAGCCTTGCTGAAAAGCTAAAGGACACGGCAATGATATCTCTTCACCTTGCCGATATTTCCAATGTATATCACAATTTTGAAGACTATGAAAAAGGTGTCAAAATTGGAAAAAAGGCCTATCAGATAATGAATTCAGCAAAAGAAAAGAACTACAAATACCTCATTTTTGCAAACAATGTAATTGCTATTAATTATGATGATTGGCAAAAACCGGACAGTGCTCTTTTTTATCATTATAAGAATCTGGAACTTTTAAAACACGTTGAAGATACTTTACGGTATGGATTTGTTCTTAATAATATAGGGAACACGCTTTTAAAACAGAAAAAATATTCAGAAGCAAAGAAAATAATCCAAAGGTCTTTAGCAATTAATAAAATTAGAAATATAGATTATAACCTGGCCACCAATTATACAAATTTAGCAACCATTGCCTATCATGAAAACCAAAATGCTTTGGCAAAAGAGTATTTTATTGAAGCTAACCAATATGCTAATAAAAGTGGAAACATTGAAAAAATAAGAGATGTTACCCAACAAGAAGCTTGGTTCTATAAAAAGGTGGGAGATTACAAAAAAGCGTTGGAATTGCAGGAACAGTTTTATGTGTTACGGGATTCAGTTTTTAATGATGAACGTGCTGCAAAAATGGCTGAGATGGAAACTAAATATGAAACCGAGAAAAAAGAAAAACAACTTGCCGAAACCCATGCTGCACTTGCCGAAAAAGAGCTACAAGTAAAACAAAAGGACACTATTATTTATGGGAGTTTAGGACTGGCATTGTTACTTGGGCTATTGGGATATCTTTTTTACAATCAGCAAAAGCTAAAAAACCGCCAACTTCAAAAAGAAAACGAACTCAGTAATGCGTTGGCTCATATTGAAACCCAAAATATGTTGCAGGAGCAACAACTACGAATATCCCGCGATCTTCACGACAATATTGGTTCACAACTTACTTTTATAATTTCATCCATAGACAATTTAAAATATGGGTTAAAAGATATAGGCTCAACAGCAATTAATAAACTTACTTCTATTAGTGAATTTACAGCCCAAACCATTTTCGAATTACGAGATACTATTTGGGCAATGAACAAGTCTGAGATTACTTGGGAAGACATGCAGGTGCGCATTTCTAATTTTATTGAAAAAGCAGGTTCATTAAGTGAAAAAGTTTCTTTTTCTTTTATTATTTCTGAAAATGTTTCTTCAGAAGCTAAATTTAGTTCTATAGTAGGAATGAATATATACAGGATCATTCAAGAAGCGGTCAACAATGCTTTAAAATATGCAGAGGCTTCCAAAATTTCAGTGCTTATAGATAAAAAAGATGCTGTCTATAGTATTACAATTCAAGATAACGGAAAAGGCTTTGATATAAACAAAACCGAGATGGGAAATGGCATTTCAAACATTAATAAAAGGGCAAAAAATATAGGAGGGATTGCCAATCTAGAATCTATTGAAGAGAAAGGAACAGTAATAAAAATTACTTACAAATCCTGAAATAAATAGGGCATTTGCCTTATAATAATTACAAGTAAAGAGACGTAACTTTAACGCTTAAAACAAATATTTTATGATGTTAGTACAAACATTCATTGTACTGGTTATTGTGTGTCTTGCTGGAGGGTTTTTTTTGTATTTTCAAAATAAGAACCAAAAGAGCGTAAAGGCACATTTACAGCAATTAAACCTGCTGGAACAACATATTTATACCAATAAGAATCAAATATCTATAAGAAATAAGGGGCTTCAGCAATACAATTTCTTAAAATATAATTTGAATGAGGCTTTAATAGTTCAAAAAGAAATTTCGATATAAAAATGATGCTTCGATCACTACTTCTATTGGGTTCCATTTTTTTAGTTTACGCAAATAGTTTTGCCCAAAATAAAAAGCAAATCGATTCCATAAATATCTTGGAAATTCAATTATTGCAACTTTCCCCAGATTCCCTAGTAAATCTTTTCAAAAAAAACATCCAGGATGCTGAAGCTATTCAATATGAGGAAGGTGTCGCAAAAGGATATACCCGGCTCGGTTTGGTCTACGGTTATCAAGGAAAATATGATGAAGCCACCAACCTTACCTTTAAGGCAATAAATAAATACGAACAACTCAATATGCCAATCGAAGTGGCACTACTTTATGCCGGTATGGGATATAGCTTAAAGTATTCTGATCTAAAAAAAGGGTTGAGCTATATGCAAAAAGGCATATCTGTTGCTGAAAAAAATAATCTTCAAGATGAACTAAAGGATATCTATAACAATTATGGGGTTTTAAAAGAAATAAATAACGAATTGGATAGTGCGCTTTATTACTATAACAAAGGTCTTCAAATTAAAATTGCACAAAATAACACCTTTGATATTCCTTATAGCATAAGTAATATCGCCGGTGTTTATGCTTTGAAAAAAGAGTATGAAAAGGCAAAACAGCAGTATAATAAATCATTGCAAGATCGTATTATATTACAGGATTCTATAGGTATTGCCGAAAATTACACTCAGATCGGGGAAGTATATATGGCTGAAGAAAAATATAATGAAGCCATTCAGTATATAAAAAAATCGCTTCCTATTTCTTTAAAAAAAGAGTATCAGAATCTTACACAGTATAACTACAAATTGCTTTCAGATATTTTTAAAAACCTTAAAAATACAGATTCGGCACTTACGTATTTTGAAAAATATGTAGCGGTAAAAGACAGTGTTCATAATATAAAAGTTCAAGAAAAGATAGCTACACTCTCCGTTGAATTTGAAACCGAAAAAAAAGAAAATGAAATACTAAAACAGCGTTCCCAACTAGCCGAAAAAGAATTGGAGGTAAAACGTAAAAATACATTTATTTACGGAAGCCTTGGATTAGCTTTTCTACTCGGGTTTTTAGGATATTTATTTTACAATCAACAAAAATTAAAGAACAGGCAACTTCAAAAGGAAGGTGAATTAAAAACGGCTCTGGCAAAGATTGAAACTCAAAACAGGTTGCAAGAGCAACGTCTTAGAATCTCCAGGGATCTACATGATAATATTGGTGCCCAGCTTACCTTTATAATTTCAAGTATCGATAATATAAAATATGGTTTTACTGAAATTAGTGATAAACTTTCCCAAAAACTATACGGTATAAGTTCGTTTACTTCACAAACTATTTATGAACTTCGAGACACCATTTGGGCAATGAATAAAAACAATATCAATTGGGAAGACCTTCAGGGGAGGATTACCAATTTTATTAAAAAAGCACAAACAGTTTCCGATAGTATTTCGTTTTCTTTTCAAGTTGCTTCAGAAATTGACCAAGAGTATGTGTTTACTTCAATTGAAGGAATGAATATTTATAGAATTATTCAGGAAGCAGTGAATAATGCCTTAAAATACGCTGATGCCAAAAAAATAAAAGTAGATGTTTCCGAAGAAAAAAACTACTATGTAATTGAAACCATCGACGATGGAAATGGTTTTGATATAGAGAATGTAGCTTTAGGAAACGGGATTAATAACATAAAAAAAAGAGCAAGAGATATAGGAGCCGAAGTTGATATCTATTCTACCAAAGGAAAAGGCACATCTGTTTTGTTACGAATGCCTAAAGTAGTATCAAATTAAAAAAAATACGGCAACTGCCGTATTTTTTATATATACATAATAGGTAAATTTAGTATCTTTAAACAACCACTACCCATGAAATTACAACTCGCAATTGTTGATGATAACTCCTTCCTTATACATGCTATCAAGGAAAAGCTTTCTTTTTTTGAAGATATAAATGTAAAACACACGGCGCTTAATGGGAGTGAACTACTAACAAAACTTGAGGATAATCACAATCTTGATGTAATATTAATGGATATTGAAATGCCCGTTTTAAATGGTATTGAAACCACCCAAATTGTAAAACAAAAATATCCACACATTAAGATTATTATGCTCACTGCTTTTGATAATGATGAACATATTTTTAATTCCATAAAAGCAGGTGCAGATGGCTACCTTTTAAAAGAAATAGATCCTAAAGATCTGTATGATGGCATTAAGGAAACCCTTAATGGTGGTGCTGCCATGAATCCTTCCATTGCTTTAAAAACATTGAAATTGCTTCGTAATCCGATAGATATTCAGAACCTGAAAGACCAAGAAGAAATTTCATTGTCCAAACGGGAAGTTGAAGTACTCGAACAACTCAGCAAAGGATTAAGCTATACTTCAATCGCTAAAAACTTATTCCTTTCTCCAAGTACAGTTCGAAAACATATTGAAAATATCTACAAAAAACTTCAGGTGCACAGTAAGATAGAAGCGGTGCAAAAAGCTAAAAACCACAATATTATTTAGCTTAAAAAAATCAATCTTGTTCCTTTCCAATATTTCTGAAAGACTTCCGTTTATAAATTACTGTTAATCCTAAGTGAAAACTTTGGTATAGTAACCCGTTCAGCATTATCTTTATCCTTTTAAAACTAAAAAATCTTATGAAATATATTTGGTTAGTAGCTGTATTAGTACTTTTCAATTCGTGTAAAAAAGAAGACAATGATCCTGTTATTAATAATCCAACCACGGCTGGTTTATCTTATGCAGTAAGCGATAGTAATTTCTCAACAACATATGCCAACCTTCGAAGTGCTTTGCAAAGTAATAGCGATATTACAATAGTTGCTGAAGTAAACCATACCGCCAATGCACAAAATGAAAATGAAGATCTTCGCAATACGCGCCTTATTATTTTTGGAAATCCGGCTTTAGGAACTCCTTTAATGCAACTAGATCAATTGGCAGGACTGGATCTTCCTCAAAAAATGCTTGTTTATGAAGATAGAGACGGAAATGTTTTTGCTGCTTATAATTCCACTGCCTATCTTTCCGCAAGGCATCAAGTTACCGGAGCATCGTCCATTCAACAAATAAACTCTGCACTTAATACGTTTGCTTTTTCTGCTACTGGTGGAACTGTTTCTGAAAATTCAAGTGCTTCAATCTCAAATCATCAAGGAGTTTTCACTTCTGTAAGTCAGAATGATTTTATTACGACCTATAACAAATTGCGAAATGCTATTTCTGATGACCCTAATCTTACTATTATTAGCGAAGTGAACCATCAATCAAATGCACAATCTGAAGGTTTATTTTTAAATCCTACCCGTTTAATAATTTTTGGTGATGCCAATTTAGAGACTTCTTTGTTGAAAAGCTCGCAAACTGCAGGAATCGACCTACCTCAAAAAATGTTGGTTTGGGAAGAAGAAGACGGCACGGTAAATATTTCTTATAACAATCCTGAATATATAGGAACACGTCACTCGATTACAGATAATGCTGAAAACATTGCAGCAATAAAGAACATTTTAGTAAACATGGCCGCTGACGCATCCAATTAATTACTATTTAGAAAATAAAAAAAGCGTCCCGATAAATCGGGACGCTTTTTTTATAGAATATTATGAGAAAAAATATATTACTTTAAATTAAACACTTCTTTTACTTTGTCTACATAATCTAGTTTTTCCCAAGTAAAGAGTTCTACTTCTTTTTCTATTCTTCCGTTATATGGGCTTTCAAAAATCTTTGTAACTATTTCAGGGTTTCTTCCCATATGTCCATAGGCAGCCGTTTCAGAATAGATAGGATTGCGAAGTTTTAAACGGTTTTCGATAGAGGAAGGTCGCATATCGAAAATTTGTGATACAAGTTTGGCGATTTCACCGTCTTTAATATCTACATGAGATGAACCATGAGTATTTACGAGGATGGAAGTAGGCTCTACTACTCCAATAGCATAGGAAACCTGAATTAATACCTCGTCTGCAACTCCGGCCGCTACCAAGTTTTTGGCGATATGGCGTGATGCATAAGCAGCGCTTCTATCAACTTTACTTGGGTCTTTTCCGCTAAAAGCTCCTCCACCGTGAGCTCCTTTTCCACCATAGGTGTCAACAATGATTTTTCTTCCTGTAAGTCCGGTATCACCGTGAGGACCACCAATTACAAATTTTCCAGTAGGATTTATATGATATACAATATCGTCGTTGAATAATTTTTGGACATATTGAGGTAATTGTTTTTTTACACGAGGAATTAAAACTTCAAGAATATCCCTTTTTATTTTTTGAAGCATTGTAGTGTCTTCATCAAAATCATCGTGTTGTGTAGAAACTACGATCGCTACAATTTTCTGCGGAATATTATCATCACTGTACTCAATTGTAACTTGACTTTTAGAATCGGGACGTAAATATTTTATATCCTTATCTTCTCTACGCAGTTTGGCGAGTTCAATTAATATTTTATGTGAAATATCAAGCGCCAAAGGCATATAGTTAGAGGTTTCCTTGGTTGCATAGCCAAACATCATTCCTTGGTCACCTGCACCTTGCTCTTCTTTATTTGAGCGGTCAACACCTTGATTTATATCCTGTGATTGCTCGTGGATTAAAGAAATAACACCACAAGAATCACCACTAAATTTATAAGCTCCTTTAGTATATCCAATTTTGTTAATTACATCTCTAGCTATGGTTTGTACATCTAAGTAGGTATTGCTTTTTACTTCTCCGGCAAGTACAACTTGACCGGTAGTGACCAATGTTTCACAAGCTACTTTAGATTCGGGGTCGAATGCCAAGAAATTATCTAATAATGCATCACTTATTTGATCTGCTACTTTATCAGGGTGTCCTTCAGAAACACTTTCCGAAGTAAATAAATATGCCATAAAAATGGTTTTTAAATTATAAAATCATTGAAGATTTGACGAGGTGTCGAAGGTAGTTTTCACTGCCTTTAGCATTTTTATTTCAAATATTATACTCCCTTAACCGGTGCATTTATGAAAACCTTTCTACGGAATTCAAATCATTTGAAAGAGGTTGCAGTCAGTCAAATCTTTCCTCTAAAATTGTATTGGTAAAAGTAGAAAAATAAAATGAATAGCCCTTATAATTTAGTTTTTTTCAAAATAATTTGGTTTCTAACTTTTCTAACCTAATATTTGTTAGTAATGTAAAAAACCTGAATGTTAATGGAATTTACGCCACACAATCTTCATTAGGTTTTTTAGATTAGATAATATATATACTTATTATGAAAGTAACTTTAGAGAGGGTAAACAAAGATTATCATTTTGAAGCTAAAGGTGCTTCAGGAATCCCGGTACATATCGATAATAAAACAGATGTTGAGGTGCAAGGCTCCAGTCCTATGGAATTATTACTTATGGGAGTGGGCGGATGCAGTGCCATAGATATTATTTTAATTCTGAAAAAACAAAAACAAGAGATTAATTCCTATAAAATAGAAGTAGAAGGAAAGAGAAAGGAAGTAAAAGCAGCTAAACCTTTTGATGCCATTCATACCACTATTTATCTTGATGGTAACATTGATGCTGAAAAAGCAAAGCGTGCAGCAGCATTGAGTTTTGAAAAATACTGTTCGGTATCTATTACCCTTGAAGCTTCAGTGGCAATTACCTACACTATAATTTTAAATGGAAAAAAAATATAGTTAATTCCTTAAACTTGAATGAGCTCCATCCCACAAAAGCAAGAATTAATTGAAACCTATAATAGGATAAAACCTTTTATTTACAGAACCCCAATACTTACTTCTTCCTTATTAAATGAAATCACAGGAACGGATATTTTCTTTAAATGTGAGAATTTTCAAAAAATGGGAGCTTTTAAAATGCGCGGAGCTGTAAACGCAATTCTTCAATTAAGTGATAAACAAAAAAAGGCAGGTGTGGTAACACATTCCTCAGGTAACTTTGCTCAGGCTCTTTCATTAGCAGCTAAGAATATAGGAGTTAAAGCTTATATTGTGATGCCTGAAAATGCACCACTTGTAAAAAAAGAAGCTGTAAAAGGCTATGGCGGAATTATTACCGAATCTAAATCTACTTTACAGGATAGGGAAAATCAAGCTAAAAAAATTAAAGAAAAGACGGGAGCTACTTTTATTCATCCTTCAAACGACTTGAATGTTATTTTAGGACAATCAACAGCCGCAATGGAGTTGTTAGAAGAACATCCTAATCTTGATTACGTTCTAACACCGGTAGGTGGTGGCGGACTTTTAGCAGGAACAGCTTTGGCTGTTCATTATTTCGGAAAAACCTGTGAAACCATTGCAGGCGAACCTTTTGAAGCCGATGATGCCTATCGTTCTTTACGGACTGGAAAAATTGAATTTAATGACTCGGCAAACACCATTGCAGACGGATTAAAAACAAACTTAGGCGATAAAAATTTTCCGATAATAAAAGAAATGGTTTCAGAAATTATACGTGTAGAAGAAAATGAAATTATAACTGCAATGAAACTAATTTGGGAACGTATGAAAATAATTGTAGAACCCTCCAGTGCAGTTCCTTTTGCTGTAGTGTTAAAAAATAAGGAAAGATTTATCAATAAAAAAACAGGAATAATTCTTTCGGGTGGAAATGTGGATCTTTTACGATTGCCCTTTTAAATTTAAAGTGATTTTAACAGGGAATAAATTACTTCATTAATTAAGTATTCTTGTATATTTACGCATCTCAAAAAAAAATGAAGCACCTACTTACAGTATTTATAGTCTGTTTTTTTTCCTTTTCCCTTTTTTCCCAAGAAGAACAAAAAGAAGTAAAACCTTTTTCATTGGAAGCAGATTATTTCTACGGAAGTATTCTGGAACACAATCCCGATATTTCCCATCTTATAACAGGACATCCTACAGGTATTATATTAACCTATAATCGAAAAACCTATGGTTTTAATGAATGGGAGCGCCGATATCGGTATCCGGATTGGGGTTTTACATTTGCCTATCAAAATTTACACAACCAGTATCTTGGTGAAAACTTTAGCGTATATGGTCACTACAATTGGTATTTTTATAATCGCCATTTGGTTATTAGATTGGGTCAAGGTGTTGCGTATGCCGAAAAACCCTATGATGAGGAAACAAATTTTATCAATAATGCCTATGGGACACGTTTATTAAGTACGACCTTTTTAAAATTGAATTTTGTTAGGGAGAACATTTGGAAAGGGTTTGGCTTTCACGCCGGTGTTGGTATTATTCATTACAGCAACGCAAATTTACGCGCTCCTAATAATAGTACCAATACTTGGGCTTTCAATGCCGGGATAAGTTATCAGTTTGACCATGAGAATTTCCCTGAATATATTCCGCTTGAAGATACACCCAGTTCTAATCATGCCGAAAAGATAAAATATAATTTTGTTTTTCGTTATGGATGGAATGAAAGTGACGTAGTTGGGCAAGGGCAATATCCGTTTTATGTTGCTTCGGCATTTGCCGATAAACGAATTAATTATAAAAGTACATTACAAGCAGGTGTTGATGTTTTTTTTGCAGATTTCCTAAAGGAATTGATCTATTATAGATCGGTTGCATATCCTGAAGATGGACTTTCTGGCGATGAAGATTATAAACGGATAGGGATTTTTATAGGTCATGAACTGCGCTTTAATAAAGTTGCCTTTGTTTCCCAAGTAGGATATTATGTGTATTGGCCTTATGCTTTTGAAAATAGGGTTTACAATCGGTTGGGATTGAAAAGATACTTTTTTGAAGATAGCGTATTTGCTTCAGTTACTGTAAAAGCACATTATGCCAAAGCTGAAGCGGTAGAATTTGGAATAGGAATTAGATTGTAATTTCTGAAGGATTCAGAATAGAAAATATGAAAAAATTAATTTACATAGTTGCTTTAATTTCGCTTTTCGGATGTGATTCCGATAAAGGATTGAATTGCTTTCAGGCTGCGGGAAATATTATTCAGGAAGAATTTGAAGTGGAACCTTTTACCCGAATTATTGTTTGGGAACGCACTCAATTAATTATTAAACAAGGAACCGAACAAAAGGTAGTTGTTGAAACCGGAGAGAATCTTTTAAATGATATTGAGGTAAAAGTAAAAGACGGGCAATTAACTATCAAGAATAACAATGGATGTAACCTTGTACGCGATTATGGCGATACAAAAGTGTATGTAACCGCTCCAAATATTACCGAAATTAGAAATAGTTCAGGCCTTTCTGTTGAAAGTAGGGGCGTATTAAGATATCCAGAATTACTATTGCTTTCGGAAGATCAGGAAAATGAAGATGAATACCATACAGATGGTGATTTTATACTTAACTTAGAAGTAGAAGCCTTAGAAATTATTGTAAATGGCTTATCAAATTTTCACCTTACTGGGACGGCACAATATGCACATTTTTCTTTATATGCAGGAGATGCTCGTATAGAAGCTGAAAATTTTATAGTACAAAATTTGAGAATTTTCAATAGAAGTACTCAAGACATGGTGGTGAACCCACAACAATCTATTAAAGGTGAAATTAGAAGTTTGGGAAATGTAATTTCAAAAAACCGTCCGCCAGTTGTTGAGGTGCAGGAATTTTACAGGGGAAGGCTTATTTTTGAGTAGTCAATTCAATAAATAGTTTTTCCAAAGTGGTATTTTTTTGATGTAGCTGAAGTATTTTCAGCCCGTTGTCATGCGCAAAATCAAATACGTTCCCCCGCATATCTTCTGTTGTTGAAAAATAGATTTGGTAAACAAAGCCTACTACATTTTCAACTTTTTCAACTTTAGGAAGCTGTTGAAGGGCAATTTCTTCAACACGATAATCAAATTCCACCTCCACTATTTGTTGCTTTTCATTTTTAAGGTCGCTCACTTTTTTATCCAGTACAATTTCGCCCTTATTAATAATAATTACACGATCGCAAATAGCTTCAACTTCTTGCATAATGTGTGTAGAAAGTAGCACGGTCTTTTCTTTTCCCACATTTTTTATCAATTCCCTTATTTCAATTAATTGATTAGGATCTAAGCCTGTCGTAGGCTCGTCAAGAATAAGTACATCGGGATTGTGTAAAAGTGCATTTGCAAGACCCACGCGTTGTCTATATCCTTTGGAAAGTTGTCCTATTTTTTTATTAGCTTCGGGTAAAAGCCCGGTGCGTTCAATTATTTTTTCGACTTCTGTTTTTGAAACGTTATGGATTTCAGCATTAAACCGGAGATATTCACGGATGTACATATCTAAATACAACGGATTGTTTTCAGCCAAATAACCTACACTTTTTTGCACCTGCATCGCTTCTTGAGCAACATCAAAATTGTTTACACTTGCAGTGCCATCTGTAACTTTCAAATAAGTGGTGAGTATTTTCATCATAGTCGATTTTCCGGCTCCATTCGGGCCTAAAAAACCTACTATTTCTCCCGTGTTTATTGAAAATGAAACATTATTGAGCGCTTTTTGCGTTCCGTAAGTTTTGGTAATGTTGGTGACTTGTATCGACATAATTTTTGTGTAAACAAAACTACATAATTTTCTGCCCAAGCAGCTTGAAGACAAATGTAAAATTTTACTTAAAACATTTCTGAAATCTAATTAATTGGCTAATTTAGCCGTAATGAATTTAAAAGTACTATACAATCTGTCTCAAACTTGGTGGCAACACATACAAAACTGCTGCTAAACGGGATTATTGTACTTTATTATATTTAAAATGAAGTCCCGTTGCGGGACTTTTTTTATACAGTTATTTTTTCTGAAAAGATATTATGGAAAATAAAAAGGAATTAAGGCATTGGTTAGATAAAATGCAATTGTCGCACCCGTTAGTAATAGCAGGGCCGTGCAGTGCAGAGACTGAAGAACAGGTGTTAAAAATTGCACATCAGTTAAAAGAAACCGATGCTACTGTCTTACGTGCCGGAATCTGGAAACCCAGAACACGCCCCGGAAATTTTGAAGGAGTTGGTGCGTTGGGCCTAAAATGGCTACAAAGGGCAAAAGAAGAAACCGGATTGCTTACTGCTACTGAAGTGGCCAATGCAAACCATGTAGATTTAGCATTGAAACACGATATAGATATTTTATGGATTGGAGCAAGAACTACCGTTTCCCCTTTTATTGTTCAGGAAATAGCTGACGCATTAAGAGGTGTTGATAAAATTGTATTGGTTAAAAATCCTGTAAACCCCGATCTTGCATTGTGGTTGGGTGCAGTTGAACGTTTATATGAAGCTGATGTAAAAAACCTTGGAGTTATTCACCGTGGTTTTTCAACGTATGAAAAGACCAGATACAGGAATAACCCCGAATGGCAGATTCCAATTGACCTGCAAAATCGTTTTCCAGATTTACCACTTATTTTAGACCCATCGCATATAGCCGGTCGTAGGGATATTATTTTTGAATTATGCCAGACCGCTTTAGATTTAAACTATGATGGATTAATGGTTGAAACACATTACGATCCCGATAATGCTTGGAGTGATGCCAAGCAACAAATTACTCCGCAAACCTTAGATCAAATAACTGTAGACTTGCGAATTCGGAAAACGGAAGGAGACGCTGTAGAGTTTAGAAACCAATTGAATACGCTTCGTACTCAAGTTGATGTTATAGATAATAAATTGGTGGAGATGATGGGCAAACGCATGAAGATTGCCGATAAGATAGGAGAGTTGAAAAAGAAAAATAACGTAGCAATTTTACAAACCAAACGATGGAATGAAGTCTTAGGAAGAATGATTCTTGAAGGTGAAGAAAGCCATTTAAGCGAAGAATTTATCCTCCGAATCTATAAAGCAATACATCAAGAATCCATTAATCACCAGACAGAAGTATTTAATAAATAAAGAAATCTTTTTTATGCAGGTTTTTTAAAGCGTAAAAACAATTAATTATGCGAATGTTTATTTTTATTTACTGAATTTTGCATCCTATGAAAGGTACTGTCTATAAATCAACCGGAAGCTGGTATACCGTAAAATCTGTAGAAGATAAATTTTACGAGTGCCGTATAAAAGGAAAATTCCGAATGGGAGGTATAAAAAGTACTAACCCAATTGCGGCAGGCGACCATGTGGTTTTTCAAATTGAAAAAATTGGAGATGAAACCATAGGTGTTATCTCAAAAATTGAAGAACGTGACAATTATATAATTCGGAAATCTGTAAACCTTTCAAAACAAACCCACATTATTGCTGCCAATGTTGATGTGGCATTTTTAATAATCACACTCAATAACCCACCTACCTTTACAACCTTTATTGACCGCTTTCTGGTAACAGCTGAAGCGTATCACATAAAAGCTGTACTTCTATTTAATAAAATAGATACGTATAACGAAGACGAACTGTTGGAAATAAAATACTTGGCTGCTTTATACCGTAATATTGGTTATGAATGTGTAGGCATTTCAGCTAAAACAGGTAAAAATATTGATAAAGTAAAAGAATTGATGAAGGATAAAGTGAGTATGTTTTCTGGACATAGCGGCGTTGGTAAATCAACACTTGTAAATACCTTAGAATCAAAACTCAATTTAAAAACTTCTGAAATTTCTGAACAACACAAACAAGGACAACATACCACAACCTTTGCCGAAATGTATGACCTTTCTTTTGGAGCAAAGATTATAGATACCCCAGGAATTAAAGGATTTGGGGTAGTTGAAATGGAAAAAGAAGAAGTTGGCGGATATTTCCCTGAATTTTTTGAACTACAAGGAAAATGTAAGTTCAATAATTGTTTACATATTGAAGAACCCCAATGCGCCATAAAAGAAGCTTTGGAAAATGAGGAAATAGCTTGGTCGCGATATAAAAGTTATTTGCAGATTATTCAAGGAGAAGAAGAAAATTACAGAAAGGACATCTACAACGAATAATTGATATGAGATTAGTTTTACAACGTGTTAAAGAAGCTTCAGTAAGTATAGAAGGTAATATTATTTCAAAAATTGAAAACGGTTTTTTAATCCTTTTAGGAATAGAAGCTGAAGATACTCAAGAAGATATTAATTGGTTGGCCGGAAAAATTGCTAAACTTCGTGTTTTTTCAGATGAAAATAATGCAATGAACCTTTCTATAATAGATGTAGATGGAGAATGTTTGGTTGTAAGTCAGTTTACCCTTCATGCCAGTACCAAAAAGGGAAATCGACCTTCATTTATAAAAGCTGCCAATCCCGAAACAGCAATTCCTTTATATGAATCATTTATTCTTCAAATAGAAAAGGAGCTTAATAAAAAAGTACAAACCGGTACTTTTGGAGCCATGATGGAAGTTTCATTAATAAATAATGGCCCAGTAACAATCACTATCGATACAAAAAACAAAGAATAATTTTTTGTAAACCCATATTTATTTATATTTTGCCATTCATGTTTTTTTTCTCCCCAAGAAATTAATTCGTATGTCAAAATTTTTCACCCTTTTATGTATAGCCGTTTATGGCTTTGCAAATGCGCAAGCTCGATATTCAGTAGAGACAATTCCCGCGGCGTTATTAGTAAACGCCAATAGTGTTTTATTCGATGAGCTAACAGAAATTGATATTACTAATGACGCGAAAATGATCCGTAATTACTCACGGGCCACTACAGTTCTTAATAAATATGGAGATCGATATACAGGGTCATACATTTCGTATGACAATGAAACAAAGGTAAAGAACGTGGAGGTGTATATCTATAATAGTGACGGCTTTGAAATAGAACATTTTAAAGAGCGGGACTTTAAGGATGTTAGCGCCGCAGATGGTTTTTCAATTTATAAGGACGATAGGATATTATATATAGATTACACACCCACCGCTTATCCTTATACGTTGGTTTTTAAATCTGAAATAGAAACAAGTGATACTGCATTTCTATACCCGTGGTATCCTGTAAAAGGATATGCTTCAAGCACCAAGAATAGTGTTTTTAAAATACAATACAACCCTGACAATAAACCAAAAAAGAATGAAGAAAATCTTGAAGGGTTTAATATCACATATTCAGATAACCCTCAAGAAATAATATGTTCAGCAACCGAAATAAAAGCTATAAAATATGAAGATCTAAGTCCGGGATTTAAAAATTTAGCACCTCACATCTCTTTTGCTTTAAATGATTTTTACTTAAAAGGTGTTCGGGGAAATGGAAAAAACTGGACCGATTTTGGGAATTGGATGCAATCTAATTTATTGAGCGATGTAGACGATCTACCACTTTCTACAATAAACACTGTAAAAACATTGGTTAGAGATGAACCTACAAATGCAGCGAAAGCTCGAAAAATATATGAATACCTTCAAAATAAAGTAAGATATATTAGTATCCAAATTGGTATTGGAGGTTGGAAACCTATGTTGGCCTCAGAAGTAGATAAATTGGGTTATGGAGATTGTAAAGCACTAACCAATTATACAAAAGCGTTGCTTGATGCCGTGGGAATACCTTCCTATTATACAGTTTTATATGCAGGTAGTGAAGAAATGGATATTTCAAAGGATTTTTCTTCTTTGCAAGGAAATCATGTTATGCTTGGTATTCCAGATAATGGCGATATTAGTTGGTTAGAATGTACCAGTCAGGATTTGCCTTATGGATTTATTGGAAACTTTACAGATGACAGGGATGTACTTATAATTACTCCTGAAGGCGGTAAAATAACACATACAAAAAAGTATGATTTTAATGAGAACCTTCAAACAAATACGATAGAGGTACAACTAAATGGGGATAGAAGTGTAAATACTAATTTTACAAGTATTTCTGAAGGATTACAATATGATGATAAGTTTTTAAACACTAAAAAAACAGAACAGGAACTCGAAAGCTTGTTAAAAAATCGATGGAGTTATATCAATGGGTTTAAGATAAAAGAGTCTAAGCTCAGTAATGATAGAAAAAATGTTAAATACAAAGAAGAATTAAAAATTGATATTCCGGGTTATTTAACTCCAGTAGGTGATGACTTTTTATTTTGCGTAAATATTTTTAATCAATCCCAAAATATTCCTGAACGTTACAAAAGTAGAAAACACAATCTATACATTTCGGAAGGGTTTATAGATACCGACAACGTTGAAATTAATTTACCCGATGGCTATGTTTTAGATTCAATGCCGGAAGATCAAACCATAGAAAATAAATTTGGCAGCTATTCCATTCAGTTTAAAAAAACATCAGAAAATAAAATAAACTACACCCGCAATCTGCTTATTAAAAAAGGAACATTCCCGCCTGAAGAGTATAAGAACTACAGGAATTTCCGAAGAAAAATTGCTAAACTGGATAAAACAAAAATTTTATTATTAAAAGAATAAACCCTTTAAGAAAAGTCCTATGAAAGTAAAAACAGGTTTATTGATACTTATATTCTTTATCTGTCAGATATGCATTTCGCAAGATTTTAGGTTTGGCAAGGTTAGTAAAGAAGAGTTAATGGAAAAAGAGCACCCCTTAGACCCTTCAGCAAATGCTGCTATTTTATATCGAGAAATCTCTACTCATATAGATTATAACAATGAAAAAGGTTTTGAACTTAAAACCGATGTGTTTGAACGTATTAAAATATACAATAAGGAAGGTTTTGATTGGGCGAATGTCGCTATTGAAATGAATAATTATAGCACAACTAGAGAAGATATTTATGGACTTCGTGCGTATACTTATTATATGGATGGTAAAAAGATAGAAGAAGAAAAATTAAAGAATAATGGAATTTTTAAAGAACAAGCAAATGATTATTTGACACTTCAAAAATTTACAATGCCAAATGTAAAAGAAGGATGTATAATAGAATATAAATACACACTTGTTTCTCCTTTTTTAAATGATATTGACACCTATCGCTTTCAAGAGAATATACCTATAAATAAAATTGAATTTAACTTTCGAACCCCTGAATATATTGGATATAAAATGCATCAAAGAGGCACTATTCCCTTTGATATAAAGACTGATGTAAATTCAAATACTATATCTAGTGTAGATGTTCGTCGAAGAAAAGCTGGAATGGAGGTTGTGTCGGCCCGCAATAATTTAGAAACAACTTATAAAGAAAATAGTTATAGCATTTCAAAGGAAAATATCCCTGCCATACAAGAGGAAGTTTTTATAGCAAATATTGATAATTATTCGTCATCCTTAGATTTCGAACTTGCGTATACTAAAGCTGGACAACACGGAAGTATTAAGAATTATTCAAATAGCTGGGATGATGTTTTAGAAAGAATATATGACTCTCCAGCATTTGGAGACGAACTTAAAAAAACCGGGTATTTTGATGACGATATTGATACCTTACTTGCAAGCGAAGCAGATGAAGAAAAAAAGATGTTTCTTATTTTCGAATTTGTAAAAAATAAAATGACTTGGGATCATTACAATGGTTTTTATGTAAAAGAGGGTGTTAAAGACGCTTATAAAAAAGGCACAGGAAATATAGCCGATATAAACCTAATGCTCACTGCAATGTTTCGATATGCAGGATTAAATGCTAATCCTGTTTTAATTAGCACACGCAGTAATGGTATCCCTCTCTTTCCAACAACTAAAGGTTTTAACTATGTCATTTCCGCACTAAGAATAAATGATGAGATTATTTTATTTGATGCATCAAATAAAAATGGCGAAGCAAACCTATTAGAGACAAAACTTCTAAATTGGCAGGGAAGAATTTTTGTAAAGGACAAGGGTTCTGTGTGGATTGACCTATATACAACTACTCCTGCAATTAAAACTACTATGGTTAACGCAACTATAAACGATGAGAATAGCGCAATTGGAAACGCTAAAAATAGATTTACAGGTTATTATTCATTAGATTATAGGGATGCTTTTAAAAGTAAGAGTCAGGATGATAAACGTAAAGAGCTTGAAAACACAATGAAAGATACAGAGCTTTCTAATGTGGAATTTGAGAACCTTACTACACTTTACCAACCCGTAAATCTAAGCTATGATTTTGAAACTTTTGATGCCGTTGAAGAAATTGGAGATAAATTATACTTTTCGCCAATGCTATTTTTGGCCGCTGAGGAAAATCCATTTAAAGTAGACGAAAGAAATTTTCCCATTCAATATGATTATCCAGTAAAAGACAGATATATATATAATATTGAAATTCCCGAGGGATATAAAGTAGAATCTTTACCCGAAAACATTAACTTTGGACTTGATAATGATGGCGGGTATTTTAAATATTTAATTTCTCAGAAAGGGAATAATATCCAATTATCGGTAGAGTTTTCAATAAGCACGCCCGTATTTTCTACAAGTGCATACCCAAGTTTAAAAAAGTTCTATCAACTTTTAATAGACAAGGAAAACGAAAAGGTAGTGCTTACAAAAGTATAATTATGAATATAGAGAACGCTCAAATTGCTGTTGATGAATGGATCAAAAAACACGGGGTTCGTTATTTTAACGAACTTACCAATATGGCACAGCTAACCGAAGAAGTTGGCGAAGTGGCGCGTATTATTGCAAGACGTTATGGCGAACAAAGTGAAAAGGAAAGCGATAAAAACAAAGATCTTGGCGAAGAACTAGCCGATGTTATGTTTGTAGTTTTATGCCTTGCCAATCAAACCGGTGTAAACCTTGAGGAAGCTTTTGCTAAAAAGCTAGAACTTAAAACTAATCGCGATCACGATCGCCATCACAATAATGAAAAGCTAAAATAATGTTTAAACGAATTGTAAATCATAAAGGGTTTTGGAAATCTGTACTTGTTTTAGGTCTTATGTACAGTGTTTTATTGTACCTCTTGCAATGGGCATTTACAGGGTTTAATGAAGCTTATACAAAGATGGGTGTGTTATTTTACTTTGGGGTTCTTCTGGCCGGTTTTATTGTAGGTTTTTCAATGGCATATGCTAAATTCTACGGAAAATTAAAACGAGAAGATCTAAAAAAATGAAAGCATCTCTTTACGTTAAAGATAAGATCCATAATGATTCTAAGTTTTTAATAAGTGGTTCCAAAAGCGAATCCAACCGCTTATTAATCCTTCAAGCATTATTTCCTGAAATTACTATTGAAAACCTGTCTATAAGCGATGATACAAAAGCTTTGCAGCAAGGTCTAAAAATTTCAAAAGGTACTGTAGATGTTTCCCATGCAGGTACAGCTATGAGATTTCTTACCGCTTATTTTGCCTCTCAGGAAGGAAAAGAAATAGTGCTTACCGGAAGTGAGCGCATGCAACAACGGCCTATAAAAGTTTTGGTAAACGCTTTAAGAGATTTGGGTGCTGATATTGAATATGTAAAAGAAAACGGCTATCCGCCTTTAAAAATTTCAGGAAAAAAACTCACCAAAAGTTCTGTCGAAATAGAAGCCAATGTAAGTAGCCAGTATATTTCGGCATTAATGCTTATTGCACCTTCCCTTCCAAATGGATTAAAAATTATTTTAAAAGAGGAAATTGCTTCTCAACCCTATATTTCAATGACAATGTCTTTATTAAAAAACATTGGGATTTCCTGTAGTTTTTCTGAAAATAAAATTGAAATATCTCCAGTTTCAACAATTGAAAAAATTAAAATTGAAGTGGAATCAGACTGGAGTTCGGCTTCTTATTTTTACAGTATAATTGCCCTTTCTGAAAACGCTTCAGTAACTTTAAAAAATTTCAGAAAAGAAAATTTACAAGGGGATTCTTTGCTCTCTACTATTTATGAAAACTTTGGTGTAAAAACCACATTTGATTCAACTGAAAATACCATAAAAATTTCCAAAGAAAAAAAAGAACTTCCCACACATCTTGTTTTACACCTTGCAGATACACCCGATATTGCACAAACCATTGCCGTAACCTGTTTTGGCTTGGGGCTTGGTTGTAAATTAACGGGTCTTAAAACTTTAAAAATAAAAGAAACCGACCGACTTTTAGCACTTAAAACCGAATTGGAAAAATTAGGTGCCAGGGTGGAGGTCACCGATGAGACCTTAGAGGCATTTCCTTCTGAAAGAATAAATAAAAATATAAGCATCGATACCTATAACGACCACCGTATGGCCATGGCTTTTGCGCCACTTGCCTTAAAAACTGATATTACAATAAATGATGCGAAAGTGGTTTCAAAATCATTTCCAGATTTTTGGGAAGTATTGAAAACTATAGGGATAAAGATATATTTTCAATAATAAACATCCTTTTACTTGACAACCCCTATGTTGAGGTTGTATATTTGCAGCCTTTCAAAAAATAAAACAGCACGTATTATGGGAATGAAACTCTCTAATTTTAATTTTAACCTTCCTCCGGAATTACTGGCAGAATATCCTGCACCAAATAGGGATGAGTCACGTTTAATGGTATTGAATCGAAAAGAAAAGACCATTGAACATAAAATGTTCAAAGACCTTATCGATTATTTTGAAGAGGATGATGTGCTGGTTTTAAATAACACCAAGGTATTTCCTGCAAGATTATTTGGAAATAAAGAAAAAACAGGAGCGCGTATTGAAGTTTTTTTACTTCGCGAACTTAATCCTGAAACACGTCTTTGGGATGTTTTGGTAGACCCTGCAAGAAAAATAAGAATAGGAAATAAGCTGTATTTTGGCGATGATGAATCATTGGTTGCTGAAGTTATAGACAATACAACTTCCCGCGGAAGAACCCTTCGTTTTCTTTTTGACGGTTCTTATGAAGAATTCCGAAATAAGTTAACAGTACTTGGTGAAACACCACTTCCTAAGTATATAAAAAGAGACGTAGAACCTGAAGATGCAGAAAGATATCAAACTATTTATGCGAAAGAAGAAGGCGCAGTAGCAGCACCTACAGCAGGTTTGCACTTTTCTAAACACTTATTGAAACGCCTTGAAATTAAGGGGATAAATTTTGCTGAAGTTACCTTACATGTAGGTCTTGGTACATTTAGCTCTGTTGAGGTTGAAGATCTTTCAAAACATAAAATGGACTCTGAAGAAATGAGTATTTTAGAAGGTGCTGCCAATATTATTAATACTGGAATTAAAAAAAGAAAACGCGTATGTGCGGTAGGTACTACTGCAATGCGTGCCTTAGAAAGTACAGTTTCTTCAAATCATAGTTTGAATGCGTATACCGGTTGGACAAACAAATTTATTTTTCCACCTTACGATTTTAGTATTGCAAATGCAATGGTAACAAACTTCCATACGCCAAAATCTACATTATTGATGATGGTTTCGGCCTTTGCCGGGCATGATTTTTTAAAAGAAGCTTATACAGAAGCTATAAAAGAAAAATATAGATTTTATACCTATGGTGACGCCATGTTAATTATCTAAAATTTACTTTAAAAGTATTAAATCCTGATGTTTCATCAGGATTTTTTGTTTTATACCGATTTGATTTTTTAATATCAAATTAATAAATTACTTTTAATGTAATTCCAGATAGTTTAACGAATGAAAAAAACTACTTTTTTCTTTCTTTTATTTTTTGTTTTTCATCTTTCCTACGCTCAGGAAATAGATGAACGCCTTCCTTATAGCTGGACTTTAAACCTTAATAACAGAGTAACTACTGTCGAACTCCCACCTATAGACCTCACTGAGGTTATGGAGCAAGATATTATAAACGATAGGAATAAAACCCTTCCTTGGCGATATGGTGTTATTCGACCAGTTGAAATAAATTTACAAAATCAAGGGGTGTGGACCCCATTACCAAACGGAAGTGGAGAGATTTTACAACTAAAAATAAAATCCCCGGGCGCTAAAAACTTAGGAATCAATTTTAATGAATTCTACCTACCGGAAGGAGCTTTTTTACATATTTATAATAAAAACCAAAGCGAAATTTCTAAAACATATACGTATTCAAGTAATCCTCCAGACAAAACTTTGGGATCCTGGTTTGTAAGTGGAGAAGTTATTTATATTGAATATTTTGAACCTACCCAAGCCCATGGAAAAGGAAAATTAAAAATTGAAAGCATAGTCCATGGATATAGAATGGGAACTATAGAAGATATTGATGATGCCCCAAGGGGTATTAATGATTCTGGTGATTGCAATTACGATGTAAATTGCCCTATTGGAAATGATTTTAATAATAAAAAAGATATATTAAAAAAGGCAGTGGCATTAATTAATCTTGGTAATGGTCACTTATGTAGTGGTGTTTTAGTTAATACTACAGTTGCAGATAGAACTCCTTATCTCCTTACAGCCAATCATTGTCTCGAAAATAGTAACCCTTCTTTATGGTCTGTACGTTTTAATTGGATGAGTCCAAATCCCATATGCGGTAGTGACGAAGAAAGTATAGATGTTCAAAACAACTTCACAATGAGTGGCGTAGAAGTAAAAGCGAACAATACTTTAAGTGATTTCGCTTTGGTAGAACTTAATAATAGAATACCAAATTCGTGGGATGTCGTTTTTGCAGGATGGGATAATTCTGATGTTGCTCCACTTTTTGAAGTTGGAATCCATCATCCTAATGGTGATATAATGAAGATTTGCAGGGATAATTCTGGGGCTATAAAAGAGAATGCCGCTGGCACACTAGTTTGGCTTATTAAAGGAATTTCAGCAGGAAATGGGGATGGTTGGGAAATTGGTACTACTGAAAGTGGCTCTTCGGGCTCACCTTTGTTTAATCAAAACGGAAAAATTATCGGTCAGTTATATTCGGGTCAGGCTTATTGCGACGGAACTGCCAGTAACAACGATTATGATATTTACGGTAGATTTGGAGTTTCTTGGAATGGCGGTGCAAATGAAAATACACGTTTAAAAGATTGGTTAGACCCTATACATACCGGGCAAACCTCTACTGAAACACTTCAGAATATATTAAATATTCCCGATAATGAATTTATTGGAGATTTAAAAATTTACCCTAATCCGGCTAGTAGTACACTTACTATAATCAATAACAGATACCCCAATCTTACTTATCGGTTTATGAATGTTTTGGGACAATCAATAAAAAAGGGATCTTTATCAAATACTACCAATATTCTGAATGTTGAGGATTTTTCAGAAGGAATATATTTTCTCCATTTGATAGATGAAGACAGTAATTCAGAGATTACCAAAAAAATTATCATTAATAGATAATATCTATCTTCTCCTAATTATACCTATCTTTTTTAAAAAAGAAGGCATTTCATATTGTTTCCTTCGTAAATATGGTAATTTTGCAAGCTCATGAAGGCAGAAAAAAAAGACATACGAGCACTCTCAAAAGATGAATTAAGGGTATTTTTTGAAGCGATTGGAGAGAAACCATTTCGCGGCAATCAAGTCTATGAATGGTTGTGGAGTAAAGGCGCGCATAAATTTGAGGATATGACGAATCTTTCAAAAGAAACGCGAGAATTACTTGAAGAAAATTTTGTAATCAACCATATTGAAGTTGACAGCCTTCAAAAAAGTAATGACGGTACTATAAAAAATGCTATTAAACTACACGATGGCCTTATTGTAGAATCAGTTTTAATTCCCACAAAAAAAAGGACAACCGCCTGTGTATCTTCACAAGTAGGATGTAGCTTAGATTGTAAATTTTGTGCGACTTCACGATTAAAACGCATGCGAAATCTGAATCCTGACGAAATATACGATCAAGTAAAGGAAATTGATAAAGAAAGCAGGTTGTATCATGGTAAGCCACTTTCAAACATTGTGTTTATGGGAATGGGGGAGCCTTTAATGAACTATAAAAATGTTCTGGCATCCATAGACAAAATAACGAATAAAGAAGGAATGGGGATGTCTCCTAAGCGTATTACGGTTTCCACTTCTGGTGTTCCTAAAATGATTAAAAAATTGGCAGATGATGAAGTGAAGTTTAAGCTTGCTGTTTCATTGCATTCTGCTATTCAGGAAAAAAGAGAACAAATAATGCCTTTTGCCAAAAGCTTTATTTTGGATGATCTTAAGGAGTCTTTAGAATATTGGTATGCTAAGACAAAAAGTAAAATAACGTACGAATATATTGTTTGGGGAGGTATTAATGATACAGTAGAAGATATTGAGGCTTTAGTCCAATTTTGTAAATATGTTCCTTGCAAGATAAATCTTATTGAATACAACCCAATTGATGACGGAGATTTTCAACAAGCTTCAAATGAAGTTATAGATATGTATATAAACCTTCTTGAAAAAAACCGTATTCCTGTAACGGTAAGGAGAAGTCGCGGAAAAGATATTGATGCAGCCTGCGGGCAGTTGGCAAATAAGCATTAATTTTTTACTTAAATATATAAAATAGAAAGAGCGACTAAACTTAGTCGCTCTTTTTATTACGTATAAGATCTTAAAATTATTTCTTTACAATCTTAAAAGATTTGTTTTGACCATCAATAGTAACCATTGCGATGTAAACACCTAAATTCAATGTTGAAATATTGATTGTTTCAGAAGAATTTGCAAGTTTTTGAGAAACTACTTGTTGTCCTAATACATTGTACAATTTAACATTTTGCATTGGAGTATTAGCTTTTAGGTTTAACTGACTTCTTGAATCAACAAAATAGTTAAAGCTATTAAATGCATTGTCTGATACATTTAAAATTGCAGTAGTAACTAAAAAATCATCCATTTGTAAAACAAAAGAATCTTGAGCTACATAATGTATTGCAAGATATACTTGCTCACCTTCATATGCAGAAAGATCATAACTAAACTCAGTATAAACATCAACTGGAGCCATTTCTTCTCCCCCACTTAAATCATTGGTAAAATCACCTTCCGCAGTACCAGTTGTTGATAAAAGTACTTCAAAGCGTTCTAGACCAAAATCAGCCGTTAATGATTTAGCCCAAAAGCTAAAATCTGAACCTCCAGTAGCTGAAGATAAATCAATTTGGGGAGTAATAAAATAATCATCATTTAAAGGTGTGCCACTTACACTTCCAGTAGATGCAAAAAAGTAAAGGCCTTTATCGCCTGTTCTTACATCCCACGCAGTTCCTATAGCAGGAGGCGTAGTCATTGCAGGATTAAAAATAATAGCTGTTCCTGTATAACCAGAGTTTGTAAAATCATAAGTTGCAGAACCATAAGTTGTATCGCCATCATTGTCAATTTGAGTATACCCTGTAATAGGATCAAAAGCAAAGTCATCATAAGTTTCAAAACCATCTTCAAAAACAGTTACCTGAGAAGACATAGAAAAAACAGCAAATAATAAAGCTGCCAGTATAGTAATTTTTTTCATAATTTTTTATTTTAAAGGTGAATATAACTGTAAATATACTAAAATTCAGTAATAAGAGCAATAATAAATATAAGAAATAAGTATTTTTGAAACCGAAATGAAGATAGTTTCGCAAATAAAACTTCCTATTGAAAAAGAAATGGAGCTTTTTGAAAAAAAGTTCTCAGGTGCCATGACCTCCAAAGTTTCCCTGCTTAATAAAATAACACATTATGTAGTAAACCGTAAAGGCAAGCAAATGCGTCCCATGTTTGTGTTTCTTATTGCAAAAATGACCAATAATGGCAATTTAAACGAACGTACCTACCGCGGTGCTTCAGTAATTGAGCTAATACATACAGCAACTTTAGTCCATGACGATGTGGTTGATGATAGTAATAGAAGAAGGGGTTTTTTTTCCATAAATGCCCTTTGGAAAAACAAAATCGCAGTTTTGGTTGGGGATTATTTGCTATCTAAAGGATTATTATTGTCTATTGACAATGATGATTTTGATTTGCTGAAAATTATCTCGGTTGCAGTCCGTGAAATGAGTGAAGGCGAATTACTTCAAATTGAAAAGGCCAGAAAGTTAGATATCACAGAAGAAGTTTATTTTGAAATTATCCGCCAAAAAACAGCAACTCTTATTGCCGCTTGTTGTGCGATGGGCGCAAAATCTGTACACGCGCCTGCAGATGATGTTGAAAATTTAAGGAAGTTTGGTGAACTTATAGGTATTGCTTTTCAAATTAAAGATGACCTTTTTGATTATGGGGAAGAAAAAATTGGCAAACCAACCGGAATTGACATTAAAGAGCAAAAAATGACATTACCCTTAATTTATGCTTTAAATCACGCTTCAGAAATTGATAAAAAATGGGTGATCAACTCGGTGAAAAATCATAATAAGGATAAGCAACGAGTAAAAGAAGTTATTGATTTCGTAAAAAATACGGGCGGGCTCGATTATGCAATTTCACAAATGAAAGAATATCAACAACAAGCCCTTCAGCTTTTAAAGAGATATCCACAATCACCATATAAAGATTCCTTAGAGCTTATGGTCAATTATGTGATTGATCGTAAAAAATAAATTAAATTCTCCATTCAAAAATCTTTTTTTACTTTCAGGCAACCTTTTTTAAAATCCGCACGTCTATATAAATAGAAGCGCTTTTAAAATAAAAATTCACTTTTGAAGATTATATCATTACATAAAAATTATACAAAGCTTATCAAAAAAGCACAGCAGGGAAACCGCCGTGCACAGCAAGAGTTATTCGATATGTTTTCCCCAAAAATGCTTAGCGTATGCAGGCAGTATATAAAGAGTAGGAATATTGCAGAAGAAGTAATGCTTACAGGGTTTTTAAAAATATTTACCCATTTAGGATCTTATAAATCTGAAGGGAGTTTTGAAGGCTGGATAAGAAGAATCATGGTAAATGAATCTATTTCACAACTTCGCCGAAATAAAAAATTCGATTTTAATGACGCTACTGAAATTGAAAACTCGATAGAGCATATAACTTATATTGAATCGGAGTTGGAAGTTAATGAAATTCAAAAAATGATTGATTCACTTCCTGAAGGGTACAAAACTGTATTTGTATTATATGCAGTAGAAGGATATAAACACAGTGAAATTGCTGAATTATTACAAATAAGTGAAAGCACTTCAAAAAGTCAGCTTTTTAAAGCCCGCAAAGCACTTCAAGATATTGTTAACAAAGAAAATAAAATATATTATGGCACCCATTAAATTTGAAGATGAGATCCGCGAGAAATTGCAGGAACGGGAGCTACAACCCGGTAAAGATGCTTGGAAAAAACTTTCCGCTCAGTTAGGAGAAGAGAAAAAACCCAACAATAAAAAACTTTGGTTTGCTATAGCAGCCAGTTTTATAGGAATTTTGATTGTTGCTTCATTCTTTTTCAAAAACGATAATATTTTTCCTAAAGAATCTCCTTTTGTAGATAATGATTTTCCTTCACAAGAAAAGGAGTTGAAGAAGAATTCAGAAGAAATATTGCCAGAAACAAACACTTTAGAAATTGCTAATGAAGAGGTTTCTTCTGAAAAAATTAACCAGCTGAATGAAGTTTCAGAAAATAAAAATTATAAAAAAACTATTTCAGAAAAAAATCAGAAAATAGCAACACACCAAAAAACAAAAATAACGCCTAATGTAATTGCTAAGGTGAAGGAACTAACTGAAGAAAACATTCCTATAAATAAAAAATCACTTGTAGATACTAAAATAGACGAAGTGGTAACAAGTGTAAAAGCCCTTCAACTCAAAAATAATAATGTAACCCCTGAAGAAGTAGACGCTTTACTTGCCATAGCACAACGTGAAATTAGGGTAGAAAAAATCTTTAACCCAAACACTAAAAAAGTAGATGCTGCAGCCTTACTTGAAGATGTTGAATGGGAGCTGGATCGCAGCTTTAGGGATAAAGTGTTTTACGCACTTGGCGAAGGTTTCGATAAACTTAAGTCGGCTGTGGTAGAACGAAACAATTTATAAACAAAATAAATATTCATCAATCAATCTTCCTGCACTCCCTCTCCTAATGAGAGGGGGTAAAAGAGGCACAAAATCAAAAATCAATATGAAAACAACTATTTTATGTGCCGTTCTAGCGGTATGGTCACTCGGTGTGTTTTACGGTCACGCGCAGGAAACTGAAAATTCAAAAACAATCCAGCAATTAACTGAATCCAAAGAAAAAGTTATTTCCGTAGAAAAGGAAGCGCTAAAAAACGAAGTGGAAGCGATTAACATTCAATTGGAAAATGATGAGATTACGTATGCTGACTCTGAAAAATTAAAAAAGGAAACTGCCGAAAAGCACGCCTTGAATATTGAGAACCAGCTTGCAATTCTGGATAATCAAATTGCATATTTAGAACGAAACAAAGGCTCATTAGATGATTCCCGTAATTACATAGCTTTAAATTTGGGTAAAGAAAAGGGGAATAATGAAGATGTAATTTTTGGTATTCATATTAAAAATAAGAATAAAGATCTCAAATATGACAGACGTACCTCCAATTCATTGGTGTATGCCTTTGGACTTAACAATACCATAATAGATGGCCAATCTTTAGATGACTCTCCTTACAGTATTGGTAATTCCGGTTTTCAAGAGTTGGGTTGGGCATGGAAGACGCGTGTATTCAAAAATTCAAACTTTTTACGTGTTAAGTATGGTTTTTCTTTTCAATGGAACAAACTGGAAGTAAAAGATGACCTTTATTTTGTTGATAACGGTGACCTTACAAGCCTTGAAGAATTTCCATCAAACTTAAATAAAGCAGAATTGCGGATCACTAATCTTGTCTTCCCTTTACATTTGGAGTTTGGCCCTTCTAAAAAGGTTGAGCATAAAAATTATTTTAGGTACAGTACTGTAAATCAATTTAAATTTGGAGTTGGTGGATTTGCAGGATTTAATATAGGTTCTCAGCAAAAATTAAAATATAAAGAAGATGGTGATAGAGTAAAACAAAAAATAAAACGAGATTACAACACCACCAATTTTGTTTATGGCATGAGTGCTTATGTTGGTTTTGATGTTTTCAGCCTTTATGCAAAATACGATCTTTCCCCTTTGTTTAAAGATCAGCCAGTAAAACAAAATAATATTTCTTTGGGATTACGGTTAGACCTGGATTAATGTTTAAAAAAATATGAATTAAAAAAAGGTTTCAGGAATGAAGCCTTTTTTTAATTTCCTAAACAAATTTAAATAGTATTTTTACTGAAATTCAATTCAAAATATTGATTGCAAGAACCACAATAGATAATGTTTTTGAAACCGCCCGCGTAGAGGAGGTAATTGGCGATTTTGTTCAACTGAAAAAGTCGGGGAGCAATTTTAAAGGCCTAAGTCCTTTTAGTGATGAACGCACCCCTAGTTTTATGGTTTCTCCTGTAAAACAGATATGGAAGGATTTTTCAAGTGGAAAAGGCGGTAATGTTGTTGCTTTTTTAATGGAACACGAACATTTTACCTATCCTGAAGCCATTAAATATCTGGCAAAAAAATACGGGATCGAAATTGAAGAAACCGAGCAAACTAATGAAGAAAAGGAGCAAGCCAACGAACGCGAAAGCCTTTATCTGGTTAGTGAATTTGCCAAAAATTATTTCCATAACACCTTATTAAAAACGGAACATGGTAAAGCCATTGGGCTGAGTTATTTTAAAGAACGAGGTTTTACCGAAGAAACTATTAAAGCCTTTGAACTTGGTTACTCACCGGACCAATGGGATGCCTTTACCACAGAAGCCATAAAAAAAGCCTACAAACTTGAGTTTTTAGAAAAAGTAGGACTTACCATCGTTAAGGATGAAAAGCAATTCGATCGTTTTAAAGGTAGGGTGATGTTTCCTATTCTTAGTATGAGCGGACGTACTTTGGGTTTTGGCGGACGAATTTTAACAAACGACAAAAAAGCAGCAAAATATCTCAATTCTCCTGAAAGTGATATCTATCATAAAAGTAAGGTTCTCTACGGGATCTTTCTTGCAAAACAGAGCATCGCCAAAGAAGATAACTGCTATTTGGTAGAAGGATATACCGATGTTATTCAGTTTTATCAACGCGGTATTCACAATGTGGTCTCCTCTTCAGGAACTGCGTTAACTGCCGAACAAATTAGGTTGATCAATCGATTGACAAAAAACATTACCCTTCTTTTTGATAGCGATCCGGCAGGATTACGGGCTTCCCTTCGAGGTGTAGATCTTATCTTGGAGCAAGGAATGAACGTGAAGATATGCACTTTTCCGGAAGGAGAAGATCCTGATAGTTTTTCAAAAAATAATTCCTTGGAAGAGGTCACGCTTTATCTGGAAGAAAATTCGCAGGATTTCATCAATTTTAAAGCTTCCTTGTTGGCTTCGGAAGCAAAAAATGATCCCGTAAAAAAAGCTGAAACTATTAGGGATATGGTGGTGAGTATTTCAAAAATCCCCGATGTTATTAAACGTGAAATATACCTTCAAGAATGTTCGCGTATTATGGATATTAGTGAAGAAGTGCTTTTTAATACGTTGGCACAGATTCTTCAGAAAGAAAAAAGGGATACATCCAAAAGACCAAAAAAAGACACACAGGATCTACACGTAATTTCTTCGGAAAAACAGAATGTAAATAAAATTGATGCTCAATTTGAACTTGAAAGAAAGATCATAGAACTGTTGTTGTTGTATGGGAAATATGAAGAGGATTTTGAAGAGCTTATCATAGAAACGAATGAAAAAGGTGAAATAGCATTTAAGCCTGAAACAGTAAAAGCAAAAGTGTTTGAAAAAATATATCTAGATCTTCAGGAAGATGAAATTGAGTTTGCCAATGAAGAATTTAAAGAATTGTATTACGATATAATCAATAAGCTTAATCAAGAACAGGAATTTCAATTAGAAAACTTTGTAAACGAATTTCAATCTGAAAAAGCCGCGACCATTACCCATATTTTAATGGATGATGAAAAGTACCAGTTACACGATTGGGAGGGAAAGGATATTTTTGTAAAAGATAAAAAGCAATCTGTAGCCCAAATGGTAAGCGAAACTATTTTAAATCTTCGAAGGCAACTTGTTGCTCAAAAAATTAATGAACTTTCAGAAGAAATGAAAGTACAGGAAAATGTATCTCAAAAAGAAGACAACCTACAGGATATTGTAGATTATGTTACGCTTAAAAAAGTATTGTCAGAAAAATTAAGACGAGTTCTTTAATTACCCAAATTGAAACATTCTTGATTGGTGGATTAAGTCGGCCAGATTATCTACTTTAAGTTTTTTCAACAATCGGGTTTTGTACGTGCTTACTGTTTTTTCATTAATGTTTAATGCATTGGCAATATCCTTGTTTCGCTTTCCGCTTGACAGAAGGTTTAACACTTCAATTTCCCTAGAGGATAATTTTTTATAACGGCTTATGGCACTTGTTTCACCAACATTTCGGCTGGTAAAAGTTGAAGTAAGTTCTTCGTTTAAGAAAATTCCGCCTTTTGCAATTCGCTTTAATGCTTTTAAAAACACTTTTGTAGACGCTGTTTTAGGAACATACCCGGCAGCACCCGATTTTATGGAACGCAATGCGTAAATTTCTTCGGGATGTGTTGAGAAAATAAGAACTCGAAGTTCTGGAAAATCGCTTTTAATACTTCGTAAAGCATTTATGCCATTTATTTGCGGCATATCAATTTCCATTATTAAAATATCTGGATTATTTTCTTCAATGCTTTTATAGAGTTCATCTCCATTGTTTGCTTTTCCAATAATTGAATAATCAGCATTATTTTTAAGTATACAGGCAATCCCTTTTCGGGTTACGGGGTGGTGATCTGCAATAAGAAGCTTTTTCATTCTTTGGTTCTGTCTTTTTTGTACACTTTAACCAAGAAAAGATAAAGTGTGAGGTTTTTGTAATATTAATACTACAAATCAAATCTAAAAAAAAGAATAACTCAAATGGATTAATTTCGTTGAACTTCATAAATACTCGTTAAAACCCTTAAAAAGTTTAAAACTCTGGGATTTTACAAACGGGTATTGGAAGCATTTTGTGTTTATTTATATTATTTAGGTGATTATAGATCTTGAAAACCTCTTTTTTCCGCCCTGAAAATTCTGAAATATCTTTATTTTCTTCCTTCATTTTCATTGCCCATTCCAGTTCGTCATATCTAGCACCAATTTGATCTTCGTCGGTTCTATCATCACCCCATAAACCATCAGTTGGTGCCGCGATAATAATCTCATTATTGATTCCTAAATATTCAGCAATTTCATAAACTTCACTTTTTAACAAATCGGCAATGGGACTTATATCAACCCCGCCATCTCCGTATTTAGTATAAAAACCAACTCCAAAATCTTCAATCTTATTACCGGTTCCGGCAACTAAATATTTTTCTAATGCGGCAAAATAATAAAGGCTTGTCATTCGCAATCTGGCCCTTGTATTGGCAAGCGACATAAAACGATCTTCTTCATTTGAAACAGTAGGTAAAGCATCAATTAAACTGTCGAAAACACCAGTAAGGTTTACTTGGGTCATTTCTACTGAAGAGAAATTTTTCTTTAACCAATCAATATGATTTAATGCCCGGCTTACCTGTGAAGGAGCTTGATGTATAGGCATTTCTAAACACAATAAGTCTAAACCTGTTTTTGCACAAAGGGTAGAAGTAACTGCAGAATCTATGCCTCCACTTATTCCTATTACAAAACCTTTCATATTTGCATTTACAGCATATTCTTTTAGCCAATTTACGATGTAATCTACTACTTTTTCAGTTTGCATTTTGACCCTTTTTTTACTTTATAATAATACCTTTGCAAAACAAAAGTAAAATTTAATAAACACAATGACGTTAAACATATTCAAAATTAAATTTCTCGTGAAATATTTTATTTTAGGTATTGTAATTATAATGTTTTCAGGGTGTTCTTCTAAAAGCGATGTTGAAAAAGAAATAGAAAAGATTCCTGTGGATTTTTCTATTGTTCGTTTTGATAAAGAATTTGCCAAAGTGACACCTTCAACACTTTCAGAAATAAAGGCCAAATACCCGGCATTTTTCCCAAAACAGTTTGCTGATAGTGTTTGGGTGAGTAGAATGAATGATACAATTCAACAGGAATTGGAGGAGGAAATTGTTAAAAAATATCCTAATGAAGATGTCTTGGAAGATGATTTACATTCACTTTTTCAACACATTAAATTCTATTTCCCTGAATTTAAATCGCCCAAGGTTTACACGACAACCTCTTATGTCGATTATAATAATAAAGTGTTTCTTACAGACAGTTTGCTTATAATTTCGTTAGACACTTATTTGGGTGCCGATCATCATTTTTATGATAACATTAAAAAATATATAGCAAAAAATTTAAATGAAGATCAAATAGCTCCTGATGTAGCTTCTGAATATGCGCGTCAATTGATTTCAAAACCAGCCGAACATACTTTATTGGGGCAAATTATTTTTTACGGAAAGGAATTATATTTAAAAGATCTTTGGTTGCCTGAAGCTACAGATGGGAAAAAAATAGGGTATACAGAGGAAGAGCTAACATGGGCAAAAGAAAATGAAACCGAAATGTGGCGCTTTTTTGTAGAAAATGAATTGTTGTATAGTACAGATAGAAAATTACCCGCACGTTTTATTAACCCTGCTCCATTTTCAAAATTTTACCTGGAAATCGATAATGAATCTCCGGGCATGATAGGTCGATATTTAGGATGGCAAATTGTAAGGTCATATATGGAAAATAACGCCATAAACGTAAAACAACTAATGTATAAGAGTGAAAAAGAGATTTTTACAAACTCAAAATATAAACCAAAAAAGTAATGCAAAAAAAACTTACTTCTGAAATTAAAATAGATGTTCTTCTGGATGAAAATAAAGTTCCTGAGAAACTTCAATGGACTGCTGCAGACGGTGGTATAAAAAAAGAGGATGCTAAAGCTGTTTTCCTTTCGGTTTGGGATCATAATGCAAAAGAGTCTTTACGTATAGACTTGTGGACAAAAGACATGCCCCTTGATGAAATGAAAATCTTTTTCCATCAAACGTTAAGCGCGATGTCCGATACGTTTGAACGGGCTACAAATGATGAAAAAATGGCAGCTACAATGCGCGATTTTTGTGATTATTTTGCTGAAAAACTAGAATTAAAAAAAGAGTAGATTTACGAAGGGTTTAAATTTTCATTAATAGTACTAATGTAGTTTAATACTTCATCCCTTCCAGTGCTATTGCTAGCAGATGTAATAAAATAGGAAGGTGTTTCTTCCCAAGTTTCCAGCATTTTCTCTAAATAAGCTTCAATGTTTCTGGAAAGGGCATTGGGTTTTAATTTATCAGCTTTTGTAAAAATTATAGAAAATGGAATTTGATTTTCACCCATCCATTCCATAAACTCCAAATCAATTGGTTGAGGTTCATGCCTGCAATCAATTAAAACAAAAGCAAGAGCCATTTGTTGACGCTTTTCAAAATAATTGGTGATAAATTTTTGAAATACTTTTTTTGAGCTTTTTGAAACACGTGCATAACCATATCCGGGTAGATCTACCAAATACCAGTTTTTGTTGACAAGAAAATGATTTATTAATTGTGTTTTTCCAGGTCGTCCTGAAGTTTTAGCCAGGTTCTTCCGTTGCATCAACATATTGATAAGCGACGATTTTCCAACATTGGAACGGCCAATAAAAGCATATTCAGGAAGAAGGTCTTTTGGGCATTTGGCAACATCACTATTGCTCATTACAAATTCCGCCGATTTAATCAACATAAAATGGATTTAGAAATTTCTTTTTTGCAACCAAGCATAAAGAATTTTATTAAATTCTTCTGGGTGTTCCATCATAGCAGCATGGCCACACTTGTCGATCCAATATAAATCAGAATCAGGTAAAAGTTCGTTAAATTCAGTAGCGACTTCAGGAGGCGTTACATTATCATTTTTTCCCCAAATAATACAAGTAGGGGTGTGCATCCCGGGAAGGTCTTTTGCCATATTATGGCGAATAGCACTTTTTGCGATAGCCAAGGTGCGTAATAATTTGTTGCGATCGTTCACTGTGGCATAAACTTCATCTACAATTTCTTTAGTAGCAACTGCGGGATCGTAAAATACATTTTCAGCTTTTTTCTGAATATAATCATAATCCCCCCGTTTTGGATAAGATTCTCCCATGGCACTTTCATATAAACCAGAGCTACCGGTAATAATTAAGGCTTTTACCTTTACGGGATATAATTTAGTATGAAATAAACCTATGTGACCACCTAATGAATTACCAAGTAAAATTACTTCGCTAAACCCTTTATGATCAATAAATTCCTTTACGTATTTAGCAAAATTTTTCACATTGGTTTTTAACAATGACATTTTGTAAATGGGTAGTTCCGGAATTAAAATTTTATATCCTTTTGGCGGAAAAAATTGAGCAACACCATCAAAGTTACTTAAGCCTCCCATAAGTCCATGAAGGATAATGATAGGGGTGCCTTCACCAGTTTCATAATAAGTAAACTTACCTTCTTTCTGTAATTTATCCGTCATTAATTATGAATGAAATTTCATTCACAAAAGTACACAAATTTATTTCATGCTTTAATATTATATTCTGTGTTTATGATTTACCTAGACTTTAAAGCATTCTTAGCTAAGTGGTAAAACTTATCAACAATGTGGTAGAATGTGGTAAAATGTGGTAAAAGTTATTTATATTTGAAATCATAACATCAAAAAGAGAATGCCTTAATGCTCAATTTAATAGGTACATATGAGTGTAAAGCTGATGTTAAAGGAAGGGTAATGGTGCCTGCTCCTTTAAAAAAACAGCTTACTCCAGTAATGACAGATGGCTTTGTTATTAAACGAGCTGTTTTTCAACCATGCCTAGAATTGTATCCAATTAATGAGTGGGAGGCCCTGATGCAGAAAATGGGTCAGCTCAATCGGTTCAACCGAAAGAACAACGATTTTATACGTCGGTTTACTGCAGGTGTAAAAACTGTAGAGCTAGATAATACAGGACGTTTGTTAATACCTAAAGACCTTATGTCCTTTGCGTCTATTAATAAAGAAATAGTGATTTCTTCTGCAATTAATATTGTGGAAATATGGGATAAAAATAAATATGAACAAGCCATTAACGACGCTGCTAATGATTTTGCAGATCTGGCAGAAGAGGTAATGGGTGATGCAAGCGATGGTAATAATGGAATATCATAATCCGGTATTATTAAGAGAAACCGTAAATGGTCTTAACATCAAGCCAAATGGGGTTTATGTGGATGTTACTTTTGGCGGTGGCGGTCATTCAAGAGAAATTTTAAAACACTTAGGCAAAGAAGGAAAGTTGATAGCTTTTGATCAAGATTTAGATGCTCTTGAAAATTCTATCGACGATCCCCGTTTTCTTTTAATCAATGAAAATTTCAGATTTCTTAAACGTTTTCTTCGCTTTTACGGGCATAAGGAAGTAGACGGAATTTTAGGAGATTTTGGAGTTTCCTCCCACCAATTCGATGTCGCTGAACGTGGGTTTTCAACGCGGTTTGAAGCTGATTTAGATATGAGAATGAATCAAGAAAGCGGATTTTCAGCTTTTGAAGTAGTTAACAATTACGAAGAATCACAATTGCGAAACGTTTTTTATCAATATGGAGAATTACGATCAGCACCTGGGATGGCCCGTATTATTGTTGAAGCACGAAAAGAAGGAGAAATAAAAACCAGCGAACAATTAAAAAAGGCTTTAGGAAGGTTTTTACCTCGCCATCGTGAAAATAAAATTTTAGCACAAATTTATCAGGCAATCCGTATTGAAGTGAATCAGGAGTTGGATGCCTTAAAAGAATTTTTACTTCAAACAGTTGAGGTATTAAAACCTGAAGGAAGGCTGAGTTTAATTTCATACCATTCCTTAGAAGACCGTTTGGTAAAAAGATTTATGAAAAATGGATTGTTTGAAGGGCAACCTGAAAAAGATGTTTTTGGGCGTGTAGAAGTTCCTTTTAAACCTATCGGAAAATTTATAATCCCTTCAGAAAAAGAAATAAAAGAAAACAACAGGGCTCGAAGTGCAAAACTTCGAATAGCTGAAAAAATTAAATCAAACTGAAACATTTTTCAGAAGAATGAATAATAATTTTTACAACATAGTTAAAGGTAAGTTTTTGGTAAATGACGATTCGCTTAAGAACTGGCGGTTTATCATTTTCCTTTCAATTTTAGCTTTAATAATGATTGCCAGTTCACATACAGCAGATAAAAAAGTGCATCAGATTTCTCAATTGAATAATGAGGTCAAAGAACTTAAAAGCGAATATGTTGATGTTCGGATGAAGTTGATGCAAACAAAAATGGAAAGTAAGATAATTGTGGCGATGGCCAAACGAGGGTTAGAACCTTCTGCGAGGCCCCCACAGAAAATAAGGATAATAACAAAACAGTAGCGCGGTGCCCATAGAAGAAAAGAACATATTAAACCGCTTGTATTTTGTCGCCGGATGTATGTTCATCTTTGCGATATTAATTGCTGTAAAATTATTTAATATTCAATTTATTGATGGCGATAAATACCGCGAGCTTGCCTTAAAAAACACTACTAAAAATTTTACCATTACTGCCAATCGTGGCAACATTTATGCAGATGACGGAAGTTTGTTAGCTACTTCTGTGCCTAAATACGATATCCGTTTCGATGCGGTTACCGTCTCTTCAGAAAACTTTAAACAAAACTTAGTGCCGCTTTCCAATGCTTTGGCGAAAATGTTCGACAAACCGGCATCCCATTACCAAGATATTTTCAGAAAAGCGCGCGCTAATAAAAATCGCTATTTGCTTGTGGTAAAAAACCTAGGCTATTCAGATTATATAAAAGTAAAAAGTATGCCTCTTTTTAAGTTAGGTCCTTATAAAGGAGGGATTATAGTAGAACAACGTACCGTTAGGGAGCATCCAATTGGTCAAATTGCGCAGCGAACCGTTGGTGATGAAGCATTTGATCGTCCGGGATATTATGCGGTAGGTTTAGAAGGTGCCTTTAATGAATACCTGAATGGGAAAGATGGACACCGATTAAAACAAAAAATTGCTAAAGGGCAGTGGAAACCAGTTTATGATGACAATGAAATTGAACCTTTAGATGGATATGATGTGGTTTCAACACTTAATGTTAACATACAGGATATTGCCCATCAAGCTTTATTAAAACAACTGGAGTTCTATGAAGCCGATCACGGAAGTGTAATTGTAATGGAAGTTGCAACAGGCGAAATAAAAGCAGTTTCAAATTTAGGGAAAAGTAACGACGGAAATTATTATGAACGATGGAATTATGCTATTGCTGATGCCATTGAGCCCGGTTCTACATTTAAGGTAATGGCTTTGATGGCTGCCCTGGAAGATAAATTAATTGATACATCTACTGTTGTTGATACAAAACAAGGCGTTAAAACAATTTACGGTAAAAAGATATATGATTCACATCGCGGAGGTTATGGCAAGATATCAGCGGCAAAGGCACTTGAAGTCTCGTCCAATATTGGATTGGCAACGTTGATTGATGATAGTTATTCAAAAAATCCTCAAAAATTTATCAACCGATTAAAAAGCTGGCATTTAAATAAAAAAACAGCAATTGCGATAAAAGGAGAAGGTTCGCCCTTAATCCCCGAACCCGGCGATAGCCGTTGGAGTAAGAATGCCTTGCCTTCTATGGCATACGGATATAACTTAAAACTTACTTCCCTGCAAATACTTACATTTTATAATGCCATTGCCAATAACGGGGTCATGGTAAAACCAAGATTTATTGAAGAAGTTAGGGCGTGGGATAACAAAGTGAAGACGTATGATACTAAGATTATAAATACTAAAATTTGTTCAGATAAAACAATTAATGAGATTCAAGAAATCCTTAAAAATGTAGTTGTGAGAGGAACCGGAAAGTCATTATACTCACCATATTTCTCAATGTCAGGAAAAACAGGTACTGCACAAACCGAATACTGGATGGCTGATTGGAAAGAAAATCCACGCTATGTTTCATCTTTTGCAGGTTATTTTCCAGCGGAAAACCCCAAATATTCCTGTATTGTAATTATTCATAAGCCAAGTACAAAAAAGGGATATTATGGAGCTGATGTTTCCGGCCCGGTATTTAAACGTATCGCTCAAAAAATATTTACAGACTCACCCTTAATTGCGGAAATTAAAAATGTAGATGCTGAAGATCCTTCAGTAAAAAAAGACTACGAAAATTATTATAAAAAAGTACAAAAAGATTATAAAACAATCCCCAGTGTAAAAGGAATGGCTGGTATGGATGCCGTTTCATTATTGGAAAACCTTGGTTTAAAAGTAAAAATTGTGGGTGGTACAGGAACGGTTTCATCACAATCAATAGAATCGGGTGCGCTTATTAAAAAAGGGATGCAAATAATTTTGAACTTATCATGATCTTGTTAAAAGACATATTGTATAAAGTAACCCTCGAAAAAGTCATTGGGAATACTTCCGTGGCTGTTCGCGACCTTCATTTTGATTCCAGAAAAGTAGGGTTAGACGATGTATTTATTGCAATTCGCGGTAGTGTAAGTGATGGTCACGAATATATAAAAGCAGCTTCAGATAAAGGCGCTATTGCAATTATTTGTGAAGAGATTCCAGAGCAAACCATCAATGGTATTACGTATGTTCAGGTTGCCGATTCGCATCAAGCCTTGGCCATTATGGCAGCAAACTATTACGAAAACCCTTCAGAAAATTTAAAATTGATTGGTGTAACAGGAACGAATGGTAAAACTACCGTAACCTCTCTGTTGTATGAATTATTTAAGGCTTCCGGCTATGAGGTTGGTTTACTTTCTACCGTAAAAATATTAGTGGGCAACGCTCAGTTTAAAGCTACGCATACAACACCAGATTCCCTTACAATCAATAAGTATTTACAAAAAATGGTAAATGCCGGGGTGGAATTTTGTTTTATGGAAGTGAGTTCTCATGGAATTCATCAAAAGCGAACGGAAGGACTTCATTTTGCAGGTGGAATTTTTACCAATCTCTCTCACGATCATTTGGACTATCACAAAGATTTTGCTGAATATAGGGATGTAAAAAAGAAATTTTTCGATCAATTACCTGCTTCAGCCTTTGCACTTGTAAATACAGATGATAAGAATGGGGAAGTAATGCTTCAGAATACAAAAGCAAAAAAATATACCTACGCTTTAAAATCGTTTGCAGATTATAAGGCTCAAATATTGGAAAATCAATTTACCGGCTTATTGCTGAAGATAAATACTCATGAATTATGGGTAAAACTTATTGGCAGTTTTAATGCATATAATCTACTGGCAATTTTCGCTACTGCTGAATTACTAGGCTTAGAAACTTTAGAGACATTAAAAGTAATGAGCACATTAAAAAGTGTCGATGGAAGGTTTCAATACACTATTTCAGAAAAAAAAATAACAGCTATTGTAGATTATGCACACACACCTGATGCATTAAAAAATGTATTGGAAACCATTAACAGCATTCGTACAGGAAATGAAGAACTTATTACGGTTGTTGGTTGTGGTGGCGATAGGGATGCTACAAAGCGTCCTATAATGGGTAAAATCGCTGCGACGCTGAGCTCCAAAATCATTTTTACAAGCGATAACCCCCGAACTGAAGAACCACAAAAAATTATAGAACAAATTGAAGCAGGTGTTCCTCCGGAACATTATAAAAAGACCCTTTCTATTACCGATAGAAAACAAGCCATAAAAACTGCCTGTCAAATGGCAAATGAGAACGATATCATTCTGGTGGCAGGAAAAGGACATGAAACCTATCAGGAAATAAATGGCGAGCGCTTTGATTTCGATGATTTTAAAATAATTACCCAGTCGTTAAATGCCCTAAATAAATAATTATGCTGTACTATTTATTTGATTTTTTAGAAAAAGAATACCAGTTGCCGGGGGCGGGGCTTTTTCAGTTTATAACATTTAGGGCAGCATTAGCGGTAATCCTATCGCTTTTTATCGCCACGGTTTATGGAAAAAAAATAATTAGGTATTTACAAAAACAACAAATAGGGGAAACAGTTCGAGACTTGGGCCTAGAAGGACAGGATGAAAAAAGCGGAACCCCGACCATGGGTGGTATAATTATAATACTGGCTACCATTATTCCTGTTTTGCTTTTTGCAAGGCTTGAAAATATATATGTAATCCTTTTGCTGGTAACCACGCTTTGGATGGGAACTATTGGTTTTATTGATGATTATATTAAAAAATTTAAAAACGATAAAGAAGGGTTAGCTGGACGCTATAAAATAGTAGGGCAGGTTGGCTTGGGAATTATTGTTGGAGCTACTATGTTTTTTCATCCCAATATTACGGTAAAACGAGAGAAGATCAATCCTGTTCACTCGAATGAATTAATTATCCAAAATTCCCCTCGCGAATTTTACCCGGCAGAAAAAACACTTTTAACAACCATTCCTTTTGTAAAGAAAAACGAATTTAATTATGAAAAATTAATTAGCTGGGCGGGGGAAGATTACACCAAATATGCGTGGCTCATTTTTATTCCTATTGTCATTTTTATTATAACGGCAGTTTCCAATGGTGCTAATCTTACTGATGGAATTGACGGTTTGGCAGCAGGAAGCTCGGCAATTATAGCCTTAACCTTGGCCATTTTTGCTTGGGTTTCGGGGAATGTGGTTTTTTCAGATTATCTGAACATTATGTACATCCCAAATACAGGTGAAATGACCATTTTTATTACAGCTTTCGTAGGAGCCCTCATTGGATTTTTATGGTACAACGCCTATCCTGCGCAAGTATTTATGGGTGATACTGGAAGTTTGACCATTGGCGGTATTATTGCCGTGATCGCTATAGCAATTCGAAAAGAATGGCTTATCCCGATTCTCTGCGGAATCTTTTTAATGGAAAACCTTTCCGTAGTCATGCAAGTAACGTGGTTTAAATACACCAAGAAGAAATTTGGTGAAGGGCGAAGAATTTTTAGGATGTCGCCGCTACATCATCATTATCAAATTAAAGGATTTCACGAAAGTAAGATAGTTACACGGTTTTGGATTGTAGGAATTTTTCTCGCAATAATCACCATCGTAACATTAAAAATTAGATAAAAGTGGCAGAGCGGCTTGTAATATTAGGTGGAGGTGAAAGCGGTGTAGGAACGGCCATTTTAGGAAAAAAGAAGGAGTTTGAAGTGTTTGTGTCAGACTTCGGAAAAATAAAAGAAAAATACAAACAAGTTCTTATACATCATGAGATTGAATGGGAAGAAGATGGTCATACCGAAGCTAAGATCCTTTCAGCAAAAGTAGTTATGAAAAGTCCGGGTATTCCAGATAATGCACCTATTGTTTTAAAGCTGAAGGAAAATGGAATAAAGGTAATTTCTGAAATCGAGTTTGCTTCAAAATTTACCAAAGCAACCATAGTAGGAATTACCGGAAGCAACGGGAAAACGACAACGGCAAGCCTTATTTACCATATTCTGAAACATGCCGATTTGAATGTCGTATTGGGAGGTAATATAGGGAAGAGTTTTGCCGAACAAGTTTCAGAAGAAAAGTATGAAAATTTTGTTTTGGAGCTGAGTAGTTTTCAACTGGACGGGATTGAAGATTTTGCACCGCACATAGCAGTGCTTACCAATTTAAGTCCGGATCATTTGGATAGATACGATTACAAGTATGAAAATTATATCGCTTCAAAATTCAGGATTGCCATGAACCAAACCGAAGATGATTTTTTCATATATGATGCCGATGATGAGATGATTGTGAAATGGCTTTCAGAAAACCCAATACGATCTCAATCACTGCCTTTTTCAGTAAAAAAAGAATTAAAAAAAGGCGCTTATAAAAAGGAAAACGAAATAATAATAACAATAGATAATAACCAATATAATATGCCAATCGCAAAACTAGGTCTACAAGGAGAACACAACGTAAAAAATGCTATGGCTGCATCAACAGTAGCTACGCTTTTAAAAATTAGGAAGACTACCATTCGTGAGAGTATGGAGAGTTTTCAAGGGGTAGAACACCGTCTTGAAAAGGTTTTAAAAATTAATAATGTAAGCTATATAAACGATTCCAAGGCCACCAATGTAAATGCTACGTTTTATGCCTTAGACAGTATGGAATCCCCTACTGTTTGGATTGTTGGCGGAGTAGATAAAGGAAACGATTACACAGAGTTATTGCCTTTGGTGAATGAAAAGGTAAAAGCCATTATTTGTTTGGGAGTAGATAACCAAAAAATCATTAACGCTTTTGGCAATGTTGTAGATATGATGGTTGAAACCCAGTCTATGGAACAAGCAATTCAGGTTGCTTACAGAATTGCAGAGCGCGGGGATTCGGTATTGCTTTCACCGGCATGTGCAAGTTTTGATTTATTTGAAAATTATGAAGATCGTGGCCGTCAGTTTAAAGAAGCTGTTCGCCACCTATAAAATATAAAATGCGGAATATTTTTCAGTACATACAAGGAGACAGAACAATTTGGGGGGTAGTTGCCTTTTTGGCCCTATTCTCTTTTTTGCCTGTTTACAGTGCAAGTAGCAATTTGGCTTATTTGTATGGAGATGGAAGTACCTTGCCTTTTTTACTGAAACATTTTGCTCATTTATTATTGGGGTTTGCCATTTTATATGGGGTGCATAAAATACCCTATCACTATTTCAGAGGGCTATCAATTATTGCCCTTCCTATTATAATTTTGTTGTTATTAATTACATTGGCAGAAGGCACCACTATTGAAGGTGCAAATGCAAGTCGTTGGATACGGGTACCTTTTGTTGGTGTTACTTTTCAAACTTCCACCTTGGCTTCAGTTGTTTTAATGACCTATGTGGCACGTTATCTTTCACGTATTAAAGATAAAACCATCACATTTAAAGAAACTTTATTGCCTTTGTGGTTACCAGTTTTTATAGTTTTGGCTTTAATTCTTCCCGCAAACTTTTCGACTACAGCTATTATATTTTCTATGATAATTTTACTCGTTTTTATAGGAGGCTACCCTTTGCGTTATCTAGGAATCATAATAGGAGCCAGCCTTTTGTGCTTGACTTTATTTGTATTATCGGCCAAAGCTTTTCCTAGTGTTTTTCCCAATAGGGTAGATACATGGATGAGTCGTGTAGAAAGTTTTTCAGACGATGAAGATACCGAAGCAGATTACCAAATTGAAAAAGCAAAAATTGCAATTGCTTCCGGAGGAATTACAGGATTAGGTCCGGGGAAAAGTGTTCAGAAAAACTTTTTACCACAATCTTCATCCGATTTTATTTATGCCATTATTGTTGAAGAATTCGGGATGGTTGGCGCATTGATTTTAATGTTTTTGTATTTGTTGTTACTATTCAGGCTTGTTATAGTGGCACATAAATCAACTTCAACCTTTGGCAAATTACTTGTAATTGGGGTTGGCTTACCTATTGTGTTTCAGGCCATGATCAATATGGCGGTGGCCGTAGAATTATTTCCTGTTACTGGCCAAACACTTCCGCTTATAAGTAGTGGAGGTACATCGGTGTGGATGACTTGCCTAGCGTTAGGAATGGTATTAAGTGTAAGTGCAAAAAGAGAAATTGTTATAACTGAAGATAAAGAAGAAAATCCATTAGATATTTTAAGTGAAACCATATAAATTCATCATATCAGGAGGAGGAACCGGCGGTCATATTTACCCGGCAGTTGCAATTGCGGACGAGTTAAAAAACCGTTACCCAGATGCATCATTCCTTTTTGTGGGAGCAAAAGACCGTATGGAAATGGAAAAAGTTCCTCAAGCAGGATATGAAATTAAAGGACTTTGGATTTCCGGTTTACAAAGAAACCTAACCATAAAAAACCTCACATTTCCTTTTAAACTGGCGTCTAGTTTAATTCGTTCAAAAAGTATTATTAAAAATTTTAAGCCTGATGTAGCTGTTGGAACCGGAGGATATGCCAGTGCGCCTTTGTTGCGAATCGCATCCTTTAAAAGGATACCGTGTTTAATTCAGGAACAAAACAGTCATGCAGGAATTACAAATAAATGGCTGGCGGGAAAAGTGAATCGCATTTGTGTTGCATATGAAGGAATGCAGAAATTTTTTCCTTCTGAAAAAATAGTGCTTACAGGAAACCCTGTACGACAAGATCTTTTAAAGGTTTCAGAAAAGAGGGAAGAAGCCATAAAATTCTTCAATCTTAAAAATGAATATAAAACTTTATTGGTGCTTGGCGGAAGTTTGGGAGCTAAAAAAATAAATGAACTTATTGAAAATTCGTTGCCTCTTTTCGCAAATAACCACATACAGCTTATCTGGCAATGCGGAAAATTTTATGAAGAAAAGCACAAACATAAAAACACTGTAATGGTTCAAGTGCATCCCTTTTTAAACCGAATGGATTTGGCTTATGCAGCTGCAGATTTTATTATTTCAAGGGCTGGTGCGTTATCTGTTTCTGAATTGTGTTTGGTTGGAAAACCGGTAATTTTTATTCCTTCACCTAATGTAGCTGAAGATCACCAAACAAAAAATGCAAAGGCGATTTCGGAGAAAAATGCTGCCTTATTAATAAGAGAAAGTGATTTAGATGAAAGATTTGAAAATGAATTTACTCAATTGATTTCTTCTGAAGAAAAACAAAAAAAGCTTTCAGAAAATATAAAAAAACTAGCAAGACCTGATGCTACAAAAGATATAGTAGCAGAGATCGAAAAATTACTTGCTTCAAAAAGGAGCAGTTAAAAATGGAGAATATAAATAACATACAACGTTTTTATTTCGTCGGCATTGGCGGTATTGGAATGAGCGCTCTAGCGAGATATTTCAAATCCCAAAACAAGGAAGTTTTTGGATACGATAAAACGCCAAGTGAGCTTACTGCTACGTTGGTAAAAGAAGGAATTCCTGTTAGTTTTAAAGACGATCCTTCTGTAGTGCCTGATGTTATAAGCCAAGGAGAAAATACGTTAATTGTTTATACGCCTGCAATTCCAAAAGATAGTAAGTTGCTTTTCTATTTCCGCGAAAACGTTTTTGAACTTATAAAACGGGCAGCCCTTTTGGGTGTTGTAACAAAAAACACCCTTTGTCTTGCTGTAGCCGGAACGCATGGTAAAACAACAACATCAGCTATTTTAGGGCATTTGCTTGCCGATTGTAATATGCCTGTTACTGCCTTTTTAGGGGGTATAGCAGAAAATTATAATTCAAACTTTATTTGTAAAGGCCATGAGATAACTGTGGTTGAAGCAGATGAATTTGACAGGTCTTTTCTTCAATTACGCCCCGATATTGCTTGTGTAACTTCGATGGATGCAGATCACTTGGACATTTATGGAGATGTTTCAACAATTGAAAATGCCTTCAGGGAATTTTCTGAATTGATTCCGAAAAAAGAAAATCTATTAATAAAAAAAGGATTACCACTTGAAGGAAGAACAGTTGCTGTAGAAGAAACGGCCGATTTTCAAGCGCAAAATGTGCGAATTGAAAACGGAAGTTACGTTTTTGATCTTATCACTCCTTCTGAAACAATTAAAGATTTAAAGTTTTTGCTTCCTGGACACCATAACCTATCCAATGCTATAATAGCTTTGGGGATGGCAATTTTAGCGGGCACCCCGACCCCTTGCCTTCCCAAAGCTTTATTAAACTTTAAAGGAGTAAAACGCCGTTTTTCTTATAAAATTAAAAGTGAAAAATTGGTTCTAATCGATGATTATGCTCATCATCCCACAGAAATTGATGCATTGTTTCAAGCAGTAAGTGAAATGTATCCAAACGATGAAAAGCTAATTGTTTTTCAGCCGCATTTATACAGTAGGACACGAGATTTTGCTGATAGGTTTGCTGAAAGCTTATCCCAATTTGATGAGGTAATCCTATTGGATATTTATCCAGCACGCGAAGAACCTTTGGAGGGAATTTCTTCTGGGTGGTTGTTAGATAAAATTAAAAACAATAAGAAAAAAATAGTTTCCAAAATCGAATTGGTAAAAAGTGTAAATAGCTCAAAATGTAGGATAAAACTTTTAGTAGGAGCAGGCGATATTGGTGCAGAAGTAGATAATATTACAAAATTTTTGAAAGATGAAAATTAACTGGAATTTCATAAAGCTTTTTGTGCTTAGTTGTTTTTTGGTATTTCTTTTCAGCTTCAGTAAAAATCGAAATGAAAGCCGAAAAATCACAAAAATTGACATCAAATTTATTGATGATAACAATCCATTTATCACGCTGAGTACGGTTAATAAATTGTTAATACAAAATAAAGAGAAGGTAACGAGTATAGGTAAAGAAACTTTAGTTTTGAAAAAGATGGAGAAGAGACTTCTCAAAAACCCTATGATACGTAATGCTGAGGTTTTTGTAACAGTTGAAGGTGTTTTAGGAGTAAATATTGAACAGCGAAAACCTATTGCAAGAGTAGCCGCTTCGCCTGATTATTATTTAGATGAAGACGGAAAAAAAATGCCTTTGTCAGTAGTTTATTCGGCTAGAGTTCCAATAATAACTGGGATTTCAGAAAATAACTTTGCAGAAGTAACATCTTTAATCTTAAAAATGAATAAAGATCCTTTTATGAAAAGTAGTGTGGTTGGACTTCATGTAAAACAAGATGGGACTATAGATTTAAAATTAAGAAAACACGATTTCACAGTACATTTTGGGAAACCGAAAGCGGTAGAAAAAAAGTTTCAAAATTTTAAAGCATTTTATAAAAAGACAAAACAAGACAGTACGCTTATGAGCTACAACCAAATAAACTTAGAATTTACAAGCCAAGTTGTGGCCACAAAAAAATGAAGGTAATGGAAAACGAGAACATAGCCGTAGGCTTAGATATTGGTACCACCAAAATAGTTGCCATGATCGGTAAGAAGAACGATTATGGAAAAGTCGAAATTCTTGGGGTTGGAAAATCTAAAAGTTTGGGGGTTCACAGAGGTGTGGTGAACAATATTACACAAACCATACAGTCCATTCAACAAGCAGTACAGGATGCCGAAACTTCTTCAGGAATGAAAATAAAAGATGTAATGGTGGGTATCGCAGGACAGCACATTAGAAGTTTACAACACAGCGATTATATAACCCGAAACAATAGCGATGAAGTAATAGATGAAGAGGATATCGATCGTCTTTGCAATCAAGTCCATAAGTTGGTAATGCTTCCCGGTGAAGAAATTATACATGTTTTACCTCAGGATTTTAAAGTAGATGGGCAAGCCGAAATTAAAGAACCTATTGGGATGTACGGTGGAAGGCTGGAAGCAAATTTTCACGTAGTGGTAGGTCAGGTAGCTTCTATAAAAAATGTAGGGAGATGTATTAAAAGTGCAGATCTTGAACTTTCCGGAATAACCTTGGAACCCTTAGCTTCAGCAAATGCAGTATTAAGTCAAGAAGAAAAAGAAGCCGGTGTTGCCTTAATTGATATAGGTGGCGGTACTACAGACCTTGCAATTTTTAAAGATGGAATTATTAGACATACTGCGGTAATTCCGTTTGGAGGAAATGTAATTACTGAAGACATAAAAGAAGGTTGTTCTATTATTGAAAAGCAAGCTGAATTGCTAAAAATAAAATTTGGATCTGCATGGCCGGGTGAAAATAAGGACAATGAAATTGTTTCCATTCCAGGATTACGAGGAAGGGAGCCCAAGGAAATTACACTTAAAAACCTTTCAAAAATAATTCATGCCCGTGTGGTTGAAATAATTGAACAGGTATATCTGGAAATAAAAAATTATGGACACGAAGAACAAAAGAAAAAATTAATTGCCGGGATTGTTTTAACTGGTGGTGGCGCACAATTGCAACACCTGAAGCAATTGGTTGAATACATAACTGGAATGGATACCCGTATAGGTTATCCCAACGAACATTTGGCAGGTGATAGTGATAGTGAAACCACTAGTCCAATGTATGCCACTGCAGTTGGCCTAGTGTTGAATAGTTTGCAAAGCAAAGAAAAACTTGCACATAATAAACGCATGGAAAAGATGGGGCCAGAAGAAGCTCTCGAAAATGAAACGCTAACTTCGGAAGAATACCAAGAAGAACCTCCCAAAGAACGAAGGCGTTTTTTTGATAAATGGGCCGAAAAGTTTAAAGAGTTTTTAGACAACGCTGAATAGACTAAAGCGAAAAAAATAGTTGAAAAAGAATAATAAAATAGAACCTTACAAAAATTGAATATATGAGCAGCAACAAAGAATTTGACAACATTTCGTTCGATCTGCCAAAAAACCAGTCCAATGTTATTAAAGTTATTGGTGTAGGTGGTGGTGGGAGTAATGCCATAAACCATATGTTCCGTCAAGGAATTAAAGGTGTTGACTTTGTTATATGTAATACCGATTCCCAGGCATTAGAAAACAGTCCTGTGCCAATTCGAATTCAGTTAGGGGTTTCCCTAACCGAAGGATTAGGAGCAGGGGCCAACCCAATGATTGGGGAACAGTCTGCAGTAGAAAGCATGGAAGAAATTAAAAACATGCTTACTACCAACACCAAGATGATTTTTATTACTGCTGGAATGGGTGGGGGAACCGGAACAGGAGCTGCCCCAATTATTGCAAAAATGGCAAAAGAATTAGATATTCTTACAGTGGGGATCGTAACTATTCCTTTTCAATTTGAAGGGAAATTACGTAATGATCAAGCACAAATAGGAGTCGAAAATTTACGTCAGAATGTAGATTCCCTAGTGGTTATCAATAATAATAAGTTACGTGAGGTATATGGAAATCTTGGCTTTAAAGCCGGGTTCTCAAAGGCCGATGAGGTATTAGCTACTGCTGCTCGTGGTATTGCAGAGGTTATTACGCACCACTATACTCAAAATATTGACTTGCGTGATGCAAAAACTGTTTTATCAAACAGTGGAACAGCAATCATGGGAAGTGCCAGTGCCAGCGGAGCAAATAGAGCACAAGAAGCTATTACAAAATCCTTGGATTCACCTTTATTGAATGACAATAAAATTCGAGGAGCTAAAAATGTTTTACTTCTTATTGTTTCTGGAACGGAAGAAATTACCATTGATGAAATAGGTGAAATTAGTGATCATATTCAAGATCAAGCGGGTCATAGTGCCAATATTATTATGGGAGTTGGTGAAGACGAATCGCTTGAAGGTGCTATTGCAATTACAGTAATCGCTACCGGTTTTAATGCTGAACAACAAAATGAGATTGTAAATACTGAAAGCAAAAAAATAATCCACACCTTAGAAGATGAACAACGTGCCGAACACGCACTTTCGGTAAAACCTTCTGCCGGATTGTTTTCAAACACACAAACGCAACAGAATAATACTCAGGAAAAAGAAAAACCTTCAGTTATAAAGCATACATTATTTGAAGAAGAAGAAGTGAAAGAAGATAAATCTCCTTTTCAAGACTATGTAAAAACTTCAGAATTAATAAAAAATATTGATGTTACTTATGAAGAGGTCGATATTCTTAGATTGGCTGAATTTCAACAAGTGATGATTAATGAAATCGATGTCAATGAGTTTGTAATTATTGATCCCAAGGTTGCTAAAAAGAAGGAAGAAACTTCAGAAGTAAAAGAAACTCCTGCGGAAAAAGAACAAATGCTCATGTTCGATCTTCCTGTAAATAATAACACTTCAGAAAAATCAAATAAAAAACAAGTTGAAGAAGAGAAAACCGAAACCATTACGTATAGTCTTGAAGATATTGAAGTTAAGGATCATATAGAAATCGTTCCTATAACTGAATTTAGTGGTGATGGGGTAAAACGTTATAGTCTTGACGATTATCAAGAAGTTGAATCTATGTTAAGTAATGCCAAGCCTGAAAAGAAGAATGAAGCTGCCGAAGAAGAAATCGTATTTGAAAAGAAAACCATAGCGGCTCCAGAAGAAATAACAGAAGCTGAGCCAGAAAATGCAGACCCATTAAATTCTCCTATTTCAAAATTATTAAAAGATAGAACAGAAGAGCGTAAAAGAAAAATGAAAGACTTTAATTATAAGTTTAGAAATAGCGCTTCTAAAATTGAAGATATTGAAAAGCAACCTGCATATAAACGTATGGGAATTGAGCTTGACAATACCAAGGGAAGCGACACAAATATGTCTAGAACTTCTGTGAATACAGACGATGATGATATTGAACTACGTTCCAATAATTCATTTTTACACGATAATGTAGATTAACATCTTTATAAGTTAATCGCTTCACACCCGAATGTTTCCCTAAACATTCGGGTGTGTTTTTAAAAAAAGCATACTTTTTACAATACACGCATAATAGTTATCTTCGTATATCCTAAAAAACAAAAATAATGAGCTTACAAGTAAAGGTTATGGAGGCGATGAAAACCGCCATGAAAGAAAAAGACACTCAATCATTGGAAGCTCTAAGGGCTGTAAAAGCGGCTTTATTAATGGCACAAACTGAAAATGGTTCTAAAGAGGAAATTACGGAAGCTGAAGAGATTAAACTGTTACAAAAGCAAGTAAAACAGCGTAAAGATAGCGCTGCTATTTATAAAGAACAAGGCAGAGATGATTTGGCAGACCCCGAGTTGGCTCAAGCAGCTGTAATAGAACAATTTTTACCCGCTCAAATGAGTGAAGAAGAAGTCGCAAAAGTTGTAGATGCTGTTATTGCAGAAACCGGTGCTTCCTCAATGAAAGATATGGGAAAAGTAATGGGCATAACTAATACCAAACTTGCAGGAAAAGCGGATGGTAAAACAATTTCTACTGTGGTTAAAGCAAGACTTTCTAATTAAAAGAATATATTTGCACAAATAATATTGGCCTCGTAGTTCAACTGAATAGAATATCAGATTTCGGCTCTGAGGGTTGCAGGTTTGAATCCTGCCGAGGTCACGAATTAATAGTTCAATAAGAAAAAACGCCAAGTTTACTTGAGCGTTTTTTTGTTTGTACTATTTTCAAAGCGGAGCTTTGTAGGACCTGCAAAGCAAATCCTGCCGAGGTCACGATATAAAACCGTTAATAATCTAATAGTTAGATTGTTAACGGTTTTTGTTGTTTGTTATTGATTGAATTGGTACAACATTCGGTACAATTATGTAAATATTTATAGAAATTTGTTAGTTGAAGTTTTTTATTTTGTGTTTTAGTCAGTAATATTTAAAATAGGTGATTTTTTAATAAATAATGAATCCCGTAATAAAAATATTATTGGATTCATTATTTTTATCTAATAACTAAAATCAATGGTATGAAAAAATTAGTATTAGTATTGGTAATGTTAACATTTACTGCAAATGCTCAATGGACTAAAGGTACTGAGAAAGATCCCTTTAAAGGCGATTATAAATACACACTTGTAAAAGGTTATGGTGGTGATTCCCCATATAGAAATCCATTGTTTGTGATAAATAGAATAGGTGATGGAGAACCGAATATCTACATATCCAATATGGGAAGTTTGGCCTGTGACCCATCTATGGTTAAGATTGTGGTAAATACTAACCCAGATAAAATTTATACATTTAGTCTCGATGAAAGTACTGATAGAGATAGTGGGTTTTTACATTATTCAACAAGTGATATAGTATCATTATTAGATGATTTTAAAAAAGGAAGCAAAGCAACATTAAAATTTACTACAGGGTGTTCTGAAAATACATTTGTTATAGGACTATCAGGTAGTACGAATGGTATTAATTATGTTCTTGGTGATTATTTTAAAGATATATTGGATTTAGAAAAGATTGAGAAAGATAAAGAATCCCAAGAAACCGATATAAGAATTGAAGAATCTATTAATGAAAAGATAGAAAAGTCTGATAATTGGGGAACTCCTATTGGATGGAGAAATTCTATAAATGATTCAATAAATTCTTTTTATAATAAGTATACTATAACTACCCCTAAAGAAGAATTAAGTAAAATTATATTTAAAAAAATAATGTCTCCATATCTTTTAAATAAAGGGTATATTTTAAATAAAGGTAATGAACTAGAGATTATAATTAACTATTATAATGATACAAATAATAAATCTAATTTTATAAAATCAATAGGTATAGATTATGAAATAGATTATGGTATAAGTTATAGAAAATATCGTTTATATGAAATATGGAATGATGGTAGCATAAAAGAAATGTATGGATTGGGAAAATATCTTAAAGGTATAAAGGAAATTATTAAAAAAGATAAATAACACCCTTTCCAAGATTAGAAGGAATTGAAGTAACAGGTATAATAGTTGTTGCTCACAATAACCTCAACCTTTGATAACTTCGCAAGCTTGTCATAACAGGTCGAGGCATCGGATACGGTTTGCGAAACACATTGCATTCCGTTTCACCTATAAACCTAATTGTGAGCAACGTTGCGAGTGTATTAAAAAATAAAAGTACCTGCACCCTCTGAAAAAAGAGGACGACAAAAAATTTTATAAATATGAATGATGAAAATATATATTTAGTTTTAAAGTGTTTTGAAAATTCTTTAATCTCATTAACAAATGATTCTGATAAACCAAAAACAATAGGAAGGGATGATTTCATAGAAACTATTAATTATTTAGAAAAAAGAGATTTTATAAAAGAAACTGATTTAATGAACCAGTTTAAAATAACAGATATTGGCTCTGAAAAATTACAAGAATTAGATTCTGAAAAAGAAAAAAATAAATCCATAGACAATTTAATAATAAAAAAAAGAGTTCAAGAATCGATTATACGGGATAAAACGATTGAAAAATTTAGATATGACAAGTGCGCTTTCTGGCTTTCTATAATTTCAAACTGTATATCCGTAATCACCTATAATTTTGTATATTCACTTAATAATTAAATAGATAACCAATGAATCTTTTCACTTTTACAGCACATTTTGGTGATGAAACTACTTGTAGGCTTCACTTTAAGCAAG
>Ga0209390_10000582_pt1 | contig 72795 bp, 63 predicted proteins | sample BON01_FD_187212 | JGI IMG/M metagenome (GOLD analysis project Ga0209390, IMG submission 187212) | Freshwater microbial communities from Lake Bonney liftoff mats and glacier meltwater in Antarctica - BON-01 (SPAdes) (version 2) | ecosystem: Environmental > Aquatic > Freshwater > Ice > Glacier...
GTCCCGCATTGCCACAGGGGCGCGTCAAGCCGAATTCACGGTGGGACGCGCCCCCTTTTTTATCCTCAAATAGGGTGTGTCTCCGAGACTATTTCAATGCGGGACGTAACAGGGGGTTCACAAAGCGTTTCCGCTGAGGCCTTCAGCCCCCATTGCACGAGCGCCTCCGGCATCGTCTGAACGTTTCCGAGCCAGCATCGCTCGATTTATCGTCGCCAGGGACCAGGCAAAGTGGCAACGCCACATTTGCTTGAAAGAGTCGCGCCTTCGACAGGCCTTGCGTGATGCGTTCGAAATGAATGCCTGAACTCGACGGGCGATCAAGACCATTCAGTATAAAATATATACCAGCCGGTCGTAGATGGTTGCGTTGACTTTATTCTTGCGGGCTGCAAGGTCCGGCTCTTTAATTGATGGCGAACAATATGACAAAGTTGGGCTGCGAATCCAGCAGGACCCTCTTTCGCCTGCCCATGCCCGCGCAACCGTTGCCACGCACCTGCGCGCTGAACGCAACCTGCACAACCTCAGGCCACACACGGGACGATGCGGCATTGTGGGGGAGTCACTGCGCTTGAATCAAGATGTCTGAGCGCCTGCACGATCCATGGTGGCGCACTCTGCGTGGGCGGATGAACCTGCTGGTGGCAATCGTTGTCCTGCCGCTTCTGGCGCTCCAGATCAATACGACGGTGCACAATCGTCGTCAAGCGGTAGTCGAGAGCGGTAATGCAGTCAAGCATATGGCGCAGGTTGCCGAAACAGTCCTCAATATGCGAATACAAGGCGCGCGCGAGCTCGCCCAGATATTGTCTTCGACGCAGGAATTGAACGGAAACGACTATGCAGCGTGTTCCGACAGGCTGGCAGCGCAACTGAAACTGAGCACCCATTACGCCAACATCCTCGTCATGGATGTCGATGGCAAACTGCTGTGCGCTGCCATTCCAACGACCGCCGTACTCAATTATTCGGACCGCGCCTATTTCAGGACTGTGATCGAAACGAAACAACCGGTTGTGGGCGAGACGTTGCTTGGTCGACTCGCATTGCGTGCTTCATTGCCTGTGGCTTTCCCAGCCATCGATGTGAACGGGGCCGTCCGGCGTATTTTTGTGGTCACTCTCGATCTTGAAACTGTTGGCTTTGAGATTGCCGGCTTGGTACCGGAAAAACAACTCGGCATGGTGTGGTCAGACGCTAGAGGCAGGATCTTGTTTCGCTATCCGGAGAATGCCAAGTGGGTCGTAATCCACGACAACAAGGCGCAGATCAATCAGCAGTTGCAAAACAGGCGCGCTGGTGAGGTTTTTGAGGCTGATGCGATCGATGGCGTCAATTCCATTTGGTCGGTTGTGCCGTCGCGCAATCACCCGAAAAACGCGCTGCTCATCCGCGCTGGGATGGAGCTGGATGAGTTGTTGGCTCCCGCGAATCGGGCATTCGTGACCGCTCTGACGCTGCTTTGCAGCGTTGCCGGCTTTGCGTTGTTGGCCGTGGCGATCGTTGGGGCCAAGTTCGTGCATAGGCCTTTGCTTGCATTGACGCGGACCGCCGACAGATTCGGGCAAGGTGACATGCATGCGCGCGCGGAGGATCTCAACAATCCGCTCGCCGAATTCAGCAGGCTCGGTACCGCATTCAACGACATGGCAGATGCCATACAGGCGCAAATACTGCAGGCTCGAACTAGCGAGCAATTGATGCGTGCGACCATGGATGCTCTGCCCGCCAATATAGCCGTGCTCGACGAAGCATCCGCGGTCATCATGGTCAACAACAGAGGGCAGGGCTACGGGGCGACGAATGGCATCAACACCAGCAGAATGAGCGAAGGTGCGAACTATCTGGCTATGTGCATGGCGGCAACTGGCGCGGACCAGGGCCCCGCCGCAGCGATCGCTCAGGGTATCCGGGACGTAACGCAAGGCCACGAGGAACGATTCGAAATCGAGTATGCAGGTCATACGCCCGATACACAGCGTTGGTTCGTGGCATCGGTCAATCGCGTTGCTGCAGGGGGCGTCATACGGGTCGTCGTCTCGCACTTCGATATCACCCAGCGAATGCTGGCGGAAGTGAATCTGGAGCAGCGCATCGTCGAACGCACGGCCGAACTGCAACAGTCGCAACATGCCGCCGAGGCCGCCAACCGCGCCAAGAGCGCCTTCCTCGCAGCAATGAGTCACGAAATTCGCACGCCAATGAACGGGGTCATCGGCATGGTGGAGGTGTTGGCGCTCAGCCGCCTGGACGCGTCTCAGGCCGATTCCGTCAAGACCATCCGTTATTCGGCATTTGCATTGCTGGAATTGATCGACGACATACTCGACTTCTCCAAAATCGAGGCCGGCCGGATGGAACTCGAGCGCGTGCCGGTTTCAATGGCTGACATGCTCGAGGGGGTCGTCTCTACGCTTACCCCTTTGGCGGCACGCAACGGTGTGGACCTCGCGCTGTTCGTTGATCCACATACGCCCGAGCAGGTGTGGTCTGATCCCACCAGGCTTCGCCAGATCCTCTACAACGTGACGGGTAACGCCATCAAGTTCAGCGGTGGCCGGCCGGCAGGCGCAGCGTGGCCGCGTCGCCGTGCGTGCCGACCTGCGAGATGGGACCCCCTTGCGCATTGCCTTCAGTATTGCGGACAACGGTATCGGCATTGCGCCTGAGACTTTGGCCGTGCTGTTCACCTCCTTCACCCAGGCCGAAGTGTCCACGACGCGGCGCTTTGGCGGCTCGGGGCTGGGCCTGGCGATCACCAAGCGGCTGGTGGATATGATGGCGGGCGAGATCGTTGTGGAAAGCACACCGGGCACAGGTTCAACGTTCACGGTCACCATGCCGTTCGACGCGGCACAAGAGCGCAGCGCTGAATTGCGCGTGGCGTTGTCCGGCCTGAACTGCATCGTGCTGGCGAATGGTGAGAGCCCGGTTGCTGACTTGCGCGCCTATCTGGAGTATGCCGGGGCGCGGGTGATGCTCGCTTCCGACCCGAATTCGGCCGTAGCGCTGGCATCCGGCCTGAGCCTGCCGATCGTGATCTACTGTGTGGGCGAGCACGAAGCGGCGCATTCAATCGCCATGTTGCAGAGCGCCTTCGCCGCGGTGCCAGGCGCGCGGTTTGTGCTGATCACGCAAGATGAGCGTCAGCGGTCCCTGTTGGAAGACAATAACGCTGTCACGATGCAAGGTAATCCACTGCGGTGCCAAACTTTGCTGCGCTCGGTAGCGGTGGCTGCTGGACGTGCATCCCCTAATGTCTTCTGCAAAGAAGCGATTGAGAACGACATCGACACAAAGTTGAAGCTGCCGCCGGTCTCCGAGAACCGCGCGCAGGGCCGATCCGTGCTCGTCGCAGAGGACGACACAATTAACCAGAAAGTGATCACGCGCCAGCTTGGCCTGTTGGGACACAGGGTGGAAATTGCGGTCAATGACGTTGAAGCGTTGCGCCTTTGGCGCGGAGGGAGTTACGCCTTGCTTCTCACCGATCTGCACATGCCGGAGATGGATGGCTACGCACTCGTGGAGACCATTCGCCGCGAAGAGGCGGAGCTAGGTGCCCGGCCACGCATGCCGATTCTGGCCTTGACCGCGAATGCGCTGATTGGTGAGTCCCGCCGTGCCCTGGCTATCGGCATGGACGCGTATCTGACCAAGCCGTTGCAATTGAACCTGCTGCGCGCTGCGCTCGAAAAGTGGCTGCCCTCCGAACCATTGAAAACAACGCAGGATGTTTCCGGCCCGAAACACAGTAGCGGGTTGCCGGTGTTCGACGTGGCGGTGCTACAAAACGTTGTCGGCGTCGAAGCCGGGATAGTGCGCGAATTTCTTGTGGGCTATCTGGACTCGGCGCGGCGCCAGGCGAATGCGTTGCGCCTGGCCCATGCCGCGGGCGATGCACACGTCATCAGTGCCACCGCCCACAAGCTCAAGTCCTCGTCACGCACCGTGGGTGCATTGGCACTGGGCGAACTGTGTCAACAACTCGAGCAAGCTGCCCAAGGGCAGCAAGCCGCGTCGATCAGCCAAGCCATGGGGCGACTCGACGCGGTATTGGCAGCGGCCGAAGCAGAGATCATGCTCCTCACAGGGTAATTGCGCCAATTTTTGGAGAGGCAACAAAAAAATGAAAACACTGATCATCGACGACGAGCCTTTCATGCTCAAGTTGCTGTCGCATCTGCTGTCGCAACTCGGCATCGTTGACGTCACAGTCCACGACCGTGCCGACGGGGCGTTGGCATTGATGGAAACTGAGGACGCGGGAATCGAACTGGTGCTCTGCGACCTGCAGATGCCGGACATCGACGGTATCGAAGTCGTGCGTCGGCTTGCGCGGATGGGTTACAAGGGATGCTTGGTGCTGGTCAGCGGTGAGGACAATCGCATCCTCAGGGCGGCGGAGACGCTGGCCAGGGCGCAGCAGCTCAATGTACTGGGTGTCCTGCACAAGCCGGTCTCTCCAGAGCGGCTCAAGATATTGCTGGCACGCAATATTCGTCCGGGCGACAAGGCTGTTCGCGCCGAACAGCACAGCTATTCCCCCGAAGAACTGCGGGTGGCGATTGCGGGTGGCGAATTGTGCAACGTCTACCAGCCCAAGGTGAGCTTAGCGACAGGCGCGTTCACCGGCGTAGAGACCCTGGTTCGCTGGCGTCATCCCCGGGACGGTGTGGTGTTTCCGGATCAGTTCATCTCGCTGGCTGAGGAAAACAACCTGATCGACGACCTCACGGCCGCGGTACTGACGCAAGCGCTGCGCCAGGCGCGGTTGTGGAAGGACGCCGGCCTCGAACTGCAGGTTGCGGTCAATGTCTCGATGGACAACCTGGTCTCGCTGTCATTTCCCGACCGCATTGCCGACGAAGTGCGTCGATCGGGGATCGCTGCGTCGAGCCTGATCCTCGAGATAACCGAGAGCCGGTTGATGAAGGATCCTATCGTCGCACTCGACATCCTCACGCGCATGCGCCTGAAGCGCTTCGTATTGTCAATCGACGACTTCGGCACCGGCCACTCTTCTCTGTCGCAATTGCGCGACCTTCCGTTCGAGGAACTGAAGGTGGACCGCAGTTTCGTCCATCGCGCCCACAGCAACTCGTCTTTGCGCGGGATCCTCGAGGGAAGCCTGGGCATGGCGCGAATGATCGGTCTGAAGTCTGTCGGCGAAGGCGTCGAGGACCGCGACGACTGGGATCTCCTGCGTGCCACAGGATGTGACCTGGCGCAGGGCTATTTCATTGCCAGACCCATGCCGGCTCCGGACATCCCGGTCTGGATCGGCACTTGGGAGGCGCGCCGAGCCGAACTCGGACTTGATGCGCCACCCACTTGATCGATGCATGCCGGCGGTTTCCTGCGTGCGGCGTCAGGGCGGAGCGGAGATGGCGCAGTGGCCGCAGGCACGCCGCTGCTGCGCACTCACCGCCACGCGCGCGCCAGTTCGACTTGATGCGCTGGCGGGTTCGGGGCACTGATGGTCTGCATATCGTCCAACAGCATGGTGTCGGGAAACATGGACGTCATGCGCGCCGGCCCGAAGATGGTTGCGAATGCCACGTCTATGGCATCCCGGCCGGTTGCGATGCGCACCACATGTTCGACGGGTGCCATGCCGGTCGGGTCGAACATGACCCAACGCCCGCCGACATAGGCTTCGAACACCGCATGAAAATCTGGTGGCGACGTGGAAAAATACGCGTAGCCGCTGACCATGCGCGCCGGGATGTTCAAAGCTTTGCAGAACGTGATCGACAGGTGCGCGAAATCGCGGCAGACACCGGTGCGGCGCGTGAGCACATCGGCCGCCGACGTGTTCACATTGCTTGATCCGAGGCAGTACGTGATGTTGTTCTGCACCCAGTCGCTGATTGCCTGAACGCGACGCAGGCCCGGGGCCATGGCGCCGAACAGCGCCTGCGCATCGGCGCTGAGCTCGTCCGATTCGCAGTAACGCGTCGGTGTCACAAAATGCAGGACGTCGGTCGGGATGTCGTGCACCGCCACTTCCGGTGTGTCGGGGGCCATCGCCTCCGCATGGCGGTCGACGATGGCGCGGTACATCACCTTGAAGCTTCCGGCTTCGGCCTGCATGCGCAGGAAGCGGTTGCCAGTGGTGGCGTCGGTAAAGCAGAGGTGCGGGATACGCGGCTCAACCAGCAGCGACTCGTCGATCAGCGTCTGCCCCGGCATGTCGGCCACATGGATCAGGAAAACAAACTCGCTCGTGGCGTCGACTTCGTATTCCAGTACGCTGTCGATGGCTATCCGTGCCTGGCCTGGCGCGTGGCGTCCCATGCAGCGCGCCGTGAATGCCGCGATCTGATGCATTTTCGCTGTGCTGTCGGCATCTGGCATTTGGTGTTTCCTTGTATGGTTCGTACGCGTTGATCAGGGGGAAGATCCACTGTGCAGCTATTGCGTCCGCGTCGACCTGCTGGATTCATCCCGCGACTGACGTACAGCCCGCGCGCATCTTGTATGCAGCCGTGCAGCATCACGCACATTGGCAGTTGCTCATGGCGGCGCACCCCAGGCGCCTTGATAAGCCGGCATCGGTGTGCCCCCGTCGTATTGCCCGCTTGAAGCTGCCAAGAATCAGTTTTCCCTGGCGTCCTTGACCCGTTCCGGCTTATCGTCCACTTACTGTGGCGCTTTGCCTTCGCCCCGGTTTGTCAACCCCTCGGCGCGTCGGGTCGGATTACCACCCCGGACTGGACGGGTCCGCCCCAGCGGGCCCTGAAACATGCCGTTTGAAATACCACCTACACCGGTAGCCGACCCTGACCTGACCTGACCGGCTCGGTTTTCATGTCACCGGCCGGTGCGCTGTTGGAACTGACATCAGGGCCGCCAGCCGGGCGCGCAGGGTGGCAGGCTCCCGTTACATTTGTGTAAATTCCAATTAGGAGACTGCATGGCATTTCTCAACGACCATCCCATCCTTGATCGCGAAACCCTGGCGCAATTTGAAGCCGCCATGACGCTGGATCAGCGCTTGCCCGAGCGCGGCGTGCTGGATGTGTTCATAGGTGCTGCGGCGCGTCAGCCCGAGCGCACCGCCATCACCATGCTGATGAGCGGCGCACCCGACGAGCAGCCCCGCCGCGTCAACTACGCTCAACTGCTAGGCATGGTTCGGCGCTCGGCCAACCTGTTCGCCAGTGTCGGCGGGCCTCGCCCCGGCGTGGCCTACATGCTGCCTGCCCTGATCGAGACCCATGCCACGCTCTGGGGTGCTGAGACGGCCGGCTACGCGGTGCCGATCAATTTCCTGCTACAGGTAGAGCACATCGCTGCGCTGCTGGAAGCATCTGGCGCGCGCATCCTGGTCGCGTTAGGTCCGCACCCCGTGTTGGACATCTGGCAAAAATCCCTGGAACTGCGCGCGCGCGTGCCCGGCCTGAAGCTGATCCGGGTGGCACCACCCGGTACACCGGCCGAAGAGGGCGTGATCGACTTTCACACCGCCCTGGCGGCCCAGCCGGACGACCACCTGGTGTTCGGCGAGCCCGGCAAGGACAGCGACGTGGCGGCCTACTTTCACACCGGAGGGACCACCGGCACACCCAAGCTGGTCGCCCACACGCACCGCGGGCAGCTGATCACTGCGCTGGGCGGTGCGGCCATGAGCAACTTCCGCAGCGATGACGTTCTGACCGGCACATTCCCGCTGTTCCACGTGGCTGGCACCATTGCCTGTGGCTTGGCCGCCTTCATGGCTGGCGTTGAACTGCTGGTGATGTCGCCGGGGGGGTTGCGGACCCCGGCGATGGTCCAGGGGTTCTGGCGTCTGGTGGCGCAGTACAAGGCTACGGTGGTGGGCGGCGTTCCTACGTCGCTGGGCGCTATCCTGGAGGTGCCGCTGGACGGTGCCGACATCAGCGCGGTGCGTGCCGGCATCACCGGCGCTGCCCTGTTGCCACCAGCGGTGGGCGCGCGCTTCCGGCAAGTGACGGGTCGCAATCTATTTGAGGTCTATGGCATGACCGAGTCGTCGGGCCTGATCGCTTACGACCCGTTGGCCGGCGCGGGTGGTGCGGGGTCGGTGGGCTGGGCCCTGCCGTACACGCGGGTTGAGGTGCGCCGTCTTGGGTCTGATGGACTGCTGGGCGATGTTTGCGACACAGGGGAGGTTGGTGTGATCAGCGTGCGCGGTCCCCATGTGTCACCGGGCTACCGCAACCCCGAGCACAACGCGGGCATCTTCGACAACGGCATGCTCAACACCGGCGATCTGGGCTACACCGACGAACAAGGCCGCCTCTACATCGCCGGACGCTCCAAGGACCTGATCATTCGCAGCGGTCACAACATCGACCCCGTGATGATCGAGAACGCGATGACCGAACACCCGGCCGTTGCGATGGCCGCCGCGGTGGGCATGCCCGACGCCTACGCGGGCGAGCTGCCGGTGTGCTTTGTGGCCTTGCGCCCCGGGGCACAGGTGAGCGACGCCGAGTTACACGCGCATGCACAGCAACGGATCGGCGAACGCCCCGCCTGGCCCAAACACTTCCATATCGTCGAGGCGATTCCCACGACGTCGGTCGGCAAGATATTCAAGCCCGAGCTGCGCTGCGATGCGGCAGCGCGCATGGTCAGGCATTTGCTGAACGAGCAGTTCCCGTTGGCCGATGCGCAGGTGCAGGTCAGCGCTGGGGGGCCGCGCGGCATGCGCGTGAGCGTGTCGCTGCCGGAGTCCGCACGGTCGGTCATGCCGGCGGTCAAACAGACGCTGGATGCCTACCTTTTCGAATCGCAGGTGCAGGTGGTTTGAGGTCGCGCGCCGCATTTTGACCTTGCCTGCGAAAACGTGCGGGCGGCCAGTCGCTGGCGCTCGTGGCCAGCGCAGCGCACAGCGGCGTGCAGGTTGAAGTCCTGCTCGTCCACACCCAGCGATGGGGCAGCAACTCTATTAGCCGGGTGATGATCCCGCATCAACGGTCAGGTCGCATCGGGACGTCGCCCGTTGCATTCGCGCTGCTGTCGGCCTGACCCGGGTTCTCATGCGCGTAGCCTGCCAAAAGCCGGCCAATCTTGAACGAAAAACGCCGGTCTTGGTAGAAAATTTACCGCACTCTATCTCCCGCAATTCGAAAGAGCGCGCAGTCAGTTCTGCAATCGGCTGTTGCATTGCGGGTAGCGTCTTGCGAGAACACGGCCACTTCCCCGAACAGTGATCCAGGTCAAGGTGCGTGCAGTTTCAGGCGTTATGAAGGGGTTGGTGGTTTCGGGGCATCCGGCGCGCTGATCGATGGTGGACGTATCAACAACGAAAGGGGGTTGCGAATGAAGGCCTTGAGCGGCCTCGATGGCTGACCTGGTGATCTCCAGCATCCCCGGACCGCGTCAGCCGCTGTACGCCGCCGGAGCGCGCATGGTCGCCGATTGGCCGCTGTCCATTCCCGAACATGGCCTGGGTGTCAACGTCACCGTGATGCGCTACGCCGGCGCGATGGGCTTCGGCTTCGTCACCGCGCGTGCCGCGGTGCCCGACGCGCGCAAGCTCACCGCCGCCTTGCAGCAGGCGCTCGACGAACGGGTCGAGCGCAGTGCGCCAAAGCCGCATGCGCGCCGTGGCGCCTGCCGGCGGTGAGGCGCTTGTGCACAATGCGTGTCGACTGACGACATTTCTCGCGAGTCGACCAGTTGGTCGGCCCGAACTGACCGGACCTCAACCATGCGCCAGCTAAGCCAACATGACGCGAGTTTTCTTGACGCGGACACGATCCACGCCAACGCGAATGTCACCTTCGTTCAGATCTACGACCAGAGCACGGTGCCGGGCGGCACACTCCGGCTCAAGGAGATCCTGACCCATATTCAGGGCCGGCTGCACCGCTCTCCGATCTTTCGCAGCAAATTGCTGCGCGTGCCGCTTGAGCTCGACGCGCCCTACTGGGTCGAGGACGAGCAGTTCGACCTCGAGTACCACGTGCGCCACATCGCGCTGCCCAAGCCGGGCGACTGGCGCCAGTTCTGCATTCAGGCCTCGCGCATCCACGCGCGCGCACTCGACCTGCACCGGCCGCTGTGGGAAATCTATGTCATCGAGGGGTTGGACAGCATCACCGATCTGCCGCCAGGCAGCTTTGCGCTGCTGACCAAGATGCACCATTCGGCGATTGACGTCGCGACCCGCAACGAGTTCATCGAGGTGCTGCACGACGTCACGCGCAAGCCGCCGCAGCCCGAGACGCCCGAGCCCTGGTTCCCCGAGCGTGCGCCCGGTGCGATTCCGCTGCGCGCGCGCGCCGGCATGCATCTGCTTTGCGACCCCACCCGGTTGATCAATCCGCTGCGCCGCGCCGCGCCAACGGCGATGACCTTCATGCGCGACCTGTTGCGAGCCGAGGTCCATCCGACGGCTACGCGCTTCAACACCATCGTGTCGCCACACCGCGTGTTCGACACGCGGCGCTTTGGTCGCGATGAGTTCGAACGCATCCGCAAGCTGGTGCCCGGCGCCACGATCCATGACGCTGTGATCGCGGTCTGCGCCGGCGGCCTGCGGCGTTACCTTGCCGGTCATGCCGAGCTTCCGAGCGCCGCCCTGTCGGCGATCGTTCCGCTCGACCTCGGCGCCCGGAGCCCACCAGAGGCGGTGTCGGTGCAGATAATGATCGGCACGAACATTGAGGACCCGGTCGAACGGCTCTCCGCGTTACACATGCAGACCTCGGCGCCGCTGGCCACCGATATGGCGGTCGCGCAGCCCCCCGCCTGCTGCACGATCACCGATGTGCCCGGCCCCCCCGCGCCGGTGTACCTGTACGGCGCGCGCATGACCTACTTCTCCGCGATGCTGCCGATCAGCGACGGCATGGGGCTGGTGTTCGCCGTCAGCAGCTACGACGACCTGATCGTCGTCTCGCCGACCTCCTGCCGTGAGTTGATGTCCGATCCGCTGGTGTTCACGCAATGCGTGCGTGACAGCTTCCAGGAATTTCTGGCGCTGGCCGACGCTGCGCCCGAGGTGAAGAGGGCGGCGAAGACGACGACGAACAAGGCGGCAAAAAAGCCTAGGCCTGTCGGCCCGCGTGTGTCAGCCAGCCATAGGCCACGCCCATCGTCCCGGAAGGCTTGAACGGGCGCCAGGCCCCTTCAGGCTGCGAAAGCCGTTCGGCGACGATCCACATCACCACCGCGTTGAAGCCCAGCCCGACATGGCTGCCCGGCACCTGGATGTTCTCGTGCCGCGCCGGGTCACCGTCGACGGTGGCCTCCTGCGGCGGTACAACGCCGTCGCCCATCGAGTAAAGGCAGCTCAACGGCATCGGCAAGGCCATGGTCTGGCGCATCTTCCTGGCGCTGGGCTGATGGCTATGGGCCTGCGTGCCCATCGGGTGCGCGATCAGCCGGTACATCGCCTTCACGAAAGGCGGTGAGGCGCTGCCCTCGGGGTCGACGCTGATCGGGCTGCCCAGCGTGATGACGTTGCGCACACACTCGGGCACGCGGTCGGCACCGTAGACCGCGAACACGCCGCCCAGACTCCAACCGACCAGGCTGACCTTGCGCCCGGTCTTGCCGTGCAAGTGACGGATCTTCTGCTCGAGCGCAGCGGCATGCTTGACGTGGAAACCCACGTTGCGCCCCAGCCCCCAGGTCTCCGCGGCATAGCCGCGGTTGCACAGGAACAGTTTGAGCGCGACCAGCGTCGCCTCGCTGCCCATGAAGCCTGGCAGCAGCAGCACCGGGTGGCCGTCGCCGCGCGGCGCGGTCGCCAGCACCGGCAGCGCCCAGGGCAGCGCTGCAACCTCGAGCAAGGAGCGCAGTTCAAGCGCGGAATGGGCTGCAGTGGGCTTGCCTGTGTGCGGATGTCGAGTGACCATGACGCGCATGGTATGCCATTGGCCACAGGTCGCCCCGGTTGACCCCTGGCGACAGGCGCAGGGCCAGCAAGCGCACCAACCCGACCGCGCCGCGGCGGCGATCCACGGTCCCGAGGGTTGGACGAAAAGCTGAGATCGACAGTGACACAATCTGACGAAGGGTATTGTCAAACCGGTGCGCTTCTACTTGTTGCGCATCGTTGCCAATGCTGGCGGATCAATGATCGCGTCGGAATAGCCACCCGATTTCTTGAACTATGCAGGCGAACACTTAACCTGGCGAATACATCAGGGCCTTCATGCAGTGAGTTTTTGTTGCAAAGAGAAAACAGAAGAAACCAATGAATCATTCGACCGACACTCATCTGGATACCTTGCCAGATTCCCTCACAGGACCCTCTGCATGGCTGGGCAAAGAGATGGCAATCAATCCGGACGCGTGGCTCTATCATTTGACGGCGGACGATGTCAATGAGCTCGAAGCTTCTGCCGGTCGTTTTCTAAGCCTCGGATTGGATATCGGTGAAATCACCAAAGAGACTTTTCCACTCGCGACATTCAGTAAACATATGTTGTTGCTGAAGCAAAAACTGTTGTCGGGCGTTGGCATTGAAGTTTTACGTGGTCTCCCGATAGCGAATTATTCGCAGTCATTTGTCGCGGCCATTTTTTGCGGCATCGGAGCGCATGTTGGAAGCGCCCGATCACAAAACGCAGACGGGCATATCCTCGGTCATGTTCGTGACATCGGGGCGGACGCGAATGACCCCAATAGTCGTATTTACCAGACTTGCAAGCGCCAGACATTTCACACTGACAGTGCCGATGTGGTGGGTCTGTTGTGTATCCGTGAGGCAAAGGAGGGCGGTAGGTCCCTGCTGGTCAGCGCCGAATCTATCTATAACCGCATGAAGCAGGAGCGGCCGGATTTGTTAAAGCGGCTATTTGATCCGATTGCGACAGATCGCCGCGGAGAAATCCCTGAAGGAGCGAAACCGTACACGGAAATTCCAGTTCTCAGTTGGCACAAAGGGTATTTGACTGTCTATTACCAACGCCAATACATCAACAGCGCACAGAGGTTCGAAGGTGCCATGCGGCTGACCCACGAGCACATTGAAGCACTCGATATGTTTGATGCCTTGGCTAATGATCCCGAGCTTTGTTTCGGTATGCAATTGGAGCCCGGTGACATGCAGTTTGTATACAACCACTCGCAACTCCACGACCGGACTGGCTTCGTTGATTGGCCAGAGCCCGGTCAACGACGTCATCTGATGCGTCTGTGGCTGTCGATTGACGGCGACCGACCATTGCCAGCGTGTTTCAAAGAACGGTATGGCGCTATTGAAATTGGGAATCGTGGTGGAATCATCACCCATCGAACCAAACTCCATGCGCCGCTCGACTAGCGCCAAAGGTCAGGCTGCCATGTGGCAATTGCCTGACTGCCACACAATCAGAGACTCAACTCCGCGCGTGCCACGATCGCGTCTTGCGAATCAGTGGGTCCGCTTGCGACAATAACCTTGTGTCCTTGAGATCTGCCCGGATCTGAACGGCCCCCGACGGCATTCCGATGCTTGGCGCGAGCGCCCATCGCCGCTTGCCAGGTTGCAGCCGGCATCCAGTCTACGCGCTGACAGACGGGTGTCCGATTGTTGATGCGTTTTCTCAACCGTGCGTCGTGCCACGCGGCGCATTGCGTACGCCGGCCGTCAGGCGGGCTCCGAAATTACGGCCTTCTGACCACCTGCGATTGCCATAACTGTCCACGGCCTCGCTGTAGATGACGACGTCGCCGGTGTTGTCGAGGCCGCGGTCGAATTCACGCTCTTTGGGAATAGCCTGCATGGTGACGCCCGAATCGCTGAAAAAGGTAGTGGCTCCTCTGAGGACGAGTGCACCAATGCCGTTGTCGTAGCACCCGCCGATGTTGCCGTGGTTGCCTCGGAACCCGATCGTCCGTATGCGCGGGTCGTCGCCGAAGTCTGCCGCCTCGAACTGGAACCGGAACTCGTCTCGCGCCCTGACCACGACAACGTTGTCGCTGACGTTGGGCGGAAGGTCCAGATCGAGTTCGATGCAGGTGAATACCGGGTCCAGTAGCAAGGTGGCGACGACCCTGGGCAGCTCTGCTTCACCGGCAGGTTGGCCATCAGTTCCCGGGCCCAGGCCGTTGTCGTTCAGCAAGCGTGCGAAGGCGATGGCCGTGCCCGCCCCGCGACTGAAGCCGGCGATGGCAGCGCCAACGTCGGCGACGCTCCGACTGGCGTCGGCAGCCAGCCACGCCCTTGCCTCGGTCAGGAACTGTCCGTAGGCCTGTTGTGCGGTCGCCTCGACATACGGCGTCGGAGACGTTGCGCTGGCGGCGAATCCCCCCGTCATGCCGCCTGTGCCTACGCCTGCGTAATAGTATCTTTTGAGGTTGGGCTTCTGGCTGTCACATTGGTCGTACAGCTGGGCTATATTGGTTTGCAACTCCGACGCGGGAACCTTGTTCTTGTTGTTGTTGGTCCCGTCAAACGCCAGAAAGACGATGAGTTGTTGGGCACCAACCTTCGCCCTGGCCGATGCGCCCAGCAACTCGGACGCCGCAATAGCTTCTGCGATTTCCTGTTCGGTGAGTGCAGGGCGCACCACGCTGGCGGTAATCTTGTCTTGTTTCCTGGTGCGCTGCATGGAGTTGCTCCTGATTCTGTTTGCGTAAGACGGTGTCTTTGCATCAGTCAGTCTGCGGCAGCCGGTGCACGGTAAATCGTCTCGACCTTGAAGCGGGCGAAGCGTGCCGGACCAACCGTTGGTGCGTCCTCTGGCCGCGTCTCGGGGCTGATCAGGTACACAAGCATCTGACGTTGCGCGATGACAAAGTAGATTGTGTGCCGGGCCATGTCTTTGGGCAATCGGTTTTTCAGCTCGAGCGTCTGTTCCAGGATTTCGTCCGTTGCGCGAACGCGCCATTTCACGTACAGCGTGTCGGCCACTTCCATGGGCCCAAAGGTGTTCGTACCGCCAGTTACGCCGACACCGCTGCGGATCCAGTCGGGCATATGCGTTCCGGGTGCGTTCGAGCGACCATAGCGGTAGTCGAGCACGTCGACCCCCGGACTGTCTGCGATGGCGTCGAAACCGAAACCGTGGTCGATCAATGCTGAATTCATGGCGCACGCCAACAGCGCGCTGGCGAGTGCCAGCACCAACAGCGCCCGCAGAAGCCGCCAACGGACGACAGGACTATGCACCACCACTCCTCGCAATGCGTTCGATTCCGCTACAGCATAAGCGATAGGCGCAAGTAGCATCCGCCCAACAACCTTGAGCGGTGAGGCGCAGGCTGCTTCCCGACTGCGTGCGGCTTCTGCTCCGCCTTTAGATACAGCGGCAGGAAAAATCATTCAGGTCGCCGTCGGGCATGACCGTAGGCGCCAGCAGGGCGACCTAACTTTCGCTGGTGTCCGGGCTGCAGCGGCCAAAACCGGGCGCTTGCGGCCACCTCCTGCCCCTGGTCACTTGCGTATTTTTGGCATTGCGCCGAATGGGTCGCACCCGTGCCATAAATAGTGGAATGCCAAGCTGATGACTACCTTCGCAGGTCAATTCGGACGTACGCGGTCGATGGTCAAGGCGTCGTTGCCGAATGCAGTTGTGGTTCAAGCGCGACGTTCGACCTCTCCCGCCCGTCTTACCCTTGCAGGAAGGCCTCGATCGCGTCAGTGAACACCGGCCAAGCCGGCTCCTGCGGCAATGGCAGGTGGTTGTCGGACTCAAGCACCAGGAGCTTGGCGTTCGGAATCGCGGCCGCGAGGTACTCGCTTTCGGCCAAAGGTACGGCGTTGTCGTACCGGCTATGCACTACGAGCGTGGGAGTTGACACCATCGGCAGCATCGCGGTGATGTCGATGTCGTCACATAGCATGCGCATGCGTAACGCGTTGTCGGCGGACATCGACATGCGCTGCAGATCGGCCAAGGCTCGCAGTTCGTCGGTTGGCGCGCTCGGAAAGAAATACATGCAAAAAGTCTTGAGGTAGGCAGAGTGCTCGTCGCCCCATCCGTGACGCATCAGCGTGAGCTGGGCGTTAGCTATCTCCTCGTCGCGCGTGCTCGACCGACGATTCCGGCCGCGGGAGTATGCGCCAATCAGCAGCAGTTTTGACACGCGTTGCGGGTGGCGGACCGCGTGCGCAATCGCTACCGGTCCGCCCTGCGAGATGCCTAGCAGCGCATAGCGCTGCAGCGCCAGCCCGTCCACCACGGTCTCAAGGTCTTGCTCCAACGCCGCGAAGTCGAACTGTGGCACGTAGCGGTCCGACAGCCCGCTGCCGCGGCCATCGTATCGGATGAGCTGCGCGCGCTCGGCGAGGAACCGGTAGATGGCTGCGCGAAACTGCACGCTCCAGTCAAGCTCCAGGTGGTTGAACCAGGTTGGGGGGCGAACGACCGGCAAGCCGCTTCCCGTCGAGGCCACGGCAAGTCGAACGCCGTCGGGTGTGCGGCATTGTTGTCGGTATTCGAGGGCGGGGCGCGACTCGACAGCCGACTGCGTGTTCTCGGACAGAGGCGCGTCGAACACGTAGCCACGCCCCGCCACCGTTTTGACCCACTGGCGCTGCTCGTCGCGCAAGGCCCTGCGGATGTCGCGGATGCATTGGACCAGAGCGTCATCGGTGACTGCGACATTTTTCCACACCGCCTCGATCAGATCCTGCTTGCGCACCAGACGCCCGGGGTTGCGCGCCAGGTGGCACAGCACGTCGAAGGCCCGCGGACGCAGTCCGACCGGCTCGGTCCCCCGCAACAGTGTGCACTGGTGCGGGTCGAGTGTGTAGACATCAAAGCGCACGGCACTTTTGGACATTGCAACGCGAACCCGGGGAATCCTGAACAGGCTCATGGTAATACGTCATTCACCGGTTTAGCGTCAATCTATCGGCGGTCTTTCGTGACACAAGCGGGCTCGTCGACTTAAATGCAGGTATCCGGCGCCCGCGCGTCCTTTCAACCCAGAGGATCCCCATGCCACATTCTCAGACGATGCAGACGCTTCACTCAGCGTTGCCAGAACTCATGGCGGAGGCCCGCGCGCGCGCCAGCGAATTCGAGACTGAACGCCAACTCGCGCCGGACTTCGTAGACCGCCTCAAGACCTGTGGCGCCTTTCGGGTGCTCGTGCCCACCGCAGCGGGCGGGCTCGGTGGCTCTCTGGCCGAGTTCCTGGAGGTCATGTTATCTCTGGCTGAGGCGGACGCCTCGACCGGCTGGGTCACCGCTCACGCCAACATCTGCGCCGGACTGATTTACGCGTCGGCCGAGCCCAGATTCCGTGACGCGTTTTTTGCTGACCCACAAGCCTGCGCCGCCTGGAGCAATCTGCCCCGCATCCAGGCGCGCGAGCAGGACGATGGCCTGCGGATCACCGGAAGTTGGGGGTTCGAGTCCGGCTGCACCGCGGCCACGTTCGTGGGCGGCATGGTGTTGCTGGAGCCGCTGGCTGAGGGGGGAGCGCCGCGCATGGTCGCCGCACTCGCGCCTGTGGCCGAAGCGAGAATCGAAAAGACCTGGGATCCGGTCGGTCTCGCTGGTACCGGCAGCCACGATGTCCACTTCGACGACGTATTCGTGCCTTGGAGTCGCACCTTTCCGTGGCCGTCGGGAATCGCGGTGTCTGAATATCCGGCGGCGATCTTCGTGCCAGGCACCTGGTTCATCGCCATTGGTGCAGCGACCACGCATTTGGGGTTGGCCCGCCGGGCGCTGGACGAGGCGCGCGCTGAGTTGAAGGGAAAGACCGACCGTTACACGCAGCGGCCACTGCTGGAGCATCCGTCCACGCTGCGCAGCCTTGAAGCGGCCGAGGGCTTGTGGTTCGCCTGCCGGGCCGGCCTGCGCGAGGCCCTGCAGACCATTTGGGAAAGCGGACTGCGCGGAAAGCCTGCAACGGCCGACATGCGTGTGACGGCGCGTGTGGCCGCAGTTACGGCGGTGCACCGATGCTCCGAGGTCGTGCGTACCGCCTACGACGTGTCAGGCGCCAGCGCGATTCGCCGTGCCGGGGTCATGCAGCGCCTGATGCGAGAAGCAAGCTGCCTGACCCACCACGTGTCGGCCAATCTCAGCTCATTCGAATTGACTGGCAGGGTGCGCAGTGGCGCCGACGAACTCAGCTTTCGCATTTAGACAGGCCAAGGAATTCAGCATGACAACACATCGTGACGGTGGATGCCTATGCGGATCGGTTCGCTTTCGGGCCGAGGGCGAGCCATTGCGGACCCTGATTTGTCATTGCAAGTTCTGCCAGCGCGCAACGGGATCCACGTCGTATGCGGAATCAATGTACGCCATGGACGCGGTTCGGTTCTCGGGTGAACCGACGGAGCGGTACTCCCATCTTTCGGAAGGTAGTTCGAAGCAGGTCCATGTCAACTTCTGTCGCAGATGTGGTACGACGATCGCGCTCACCTTTGAACGCTGGCCCCATTTGTGTGGGATATCCCGTGGCACGTTCGACGAACCTAACTCGGTGTCGATTGACTCTCATATCTGGACCAGTTCAGCGCAAACCGGTGTAGTGCTTCCTGCCGCGACTGAATGCTTTCAGTTTGCGCGCGCTGACCTGGCTGGTGCGCCCGAGACTCCTGCTCGCTTTGACACACCACAACTGGCACGCACGCGCAATGACTGACGGATTCACGAGCTTTGTCGTCGTGGGGCTTGCTCGTTACTTCGCGCGTCGGCGGGCGTAGTCCATCAGACTCGTGTAGCGCAACGGCGCAGGGAAGGTGTCTGGCCTGGGTCGGTTGCCGACCATCGACAACGACAGGGTACTGCCGGCCGAGGTCACCGGCAAGTCTCATTGGGTTGGGCGTTCTCCGCGTTCTTGCAAGAGCGCGAATCGCAGTAGAGGAATCTATTTTTATAAAAAACTTGTTATGAATCAACAAGTTACCTGGAGCGGGTGAAGGGAATCGAACCCTCGTATGCAGCTTGGGAAGCTGCCGTTCTACCATTGAACTACACCCGCGCAGAGGGGGGAGTTTACGCGATCTGGCGCCGGTACTGGCCGCTACCTGGCAAGGAGCGTAGCGCAACGCGCCGGCCAGCTTGGCGATACTGTCATCGGCCTGTGGCCAGCGCCTTCTCGACGGCTTTGACGATGGCCTTGTCCTGCGGCTCCACGTTGCTGGCAAAACTGGCCACCACGTTTCCGCCACGGTCGATCAGATATTTGTGGAAATTCCAGCCTGGCGCCGTGCCGGTTGCCTTGAACAGCGCGGCGTACAGGTTGTTGCGCTGGCCGCCCACAACGACGCTCTTGGAGAACATCGGGAATTTCACGCCGTAGGTGTTGAAACAAAAGTCAGCGATCTGTTTGGCTGATCCCGGTTCCTGACGACCGAAGTCGTTCGATGGAAACCCCAGCACGACCAGGCCCTTCGAGCCGTATTGCGCGTAGAGTTTTTCCAGGCCTTCATATTGGCCTGTGAAGCCGCAATAGCTGGCCGTGTTGACGACCAGAACCGCCTTGCCGGCATATTGGCACAGGTTCTGCGGCGCTTCATCCTGCAGCCGGTTGAACTGGTGTTGCAATATAGCCGGGCACGCTGTGGACATTGGAGAGGTCGGCGCCTGCGCCATCGCGACCGGTGCGCAAACGAGCCAGACGACGAGACCTGCAACAGCAGCGGGAGTTATTTGAAAAACGGGCATATACCCAGTATGGCCACTCTGCCGAACCCTCTTCGTGCAGGGGTTTCGTGCGACCAGCGCCGGGGTTGTCAGCGGCCGCTCTTGTCGCCGATCGCCGTCAGCGCTTTTTCCAGTTCCAGTCCGATGGTCTGCAGCATGCCGGTGAGACCTTTGCTGTGCTCGACAGCTTCCGGCGAAGCCGGCTTGGCGCGCAGTGCGTGCACTTCACCCGCTACGCGCGCGTGGTCCTGCGCGAGCCGGCTCAACTGACCTTCGTGTTCAGTCGAAACAAGGTTGCTGGCGCGTGCCTCCTGTGCCTTGGCCATCAATTCGTCGATGTGGCGCAAGTGCGACTGGGATTCAAGAAAATGTTGTTCAACCAGACGGTCGATTTGGCTCATGGTGTTCTCCTGTCGGATGCGGTTTGCTGTGATTCGCGTCGGCATGGCTTTTGCACTGTATTTGCAGGACCGGGTCTGTCGGGATCTGCCCGCCGAGACCCGCCGGGCGTCATCAAACTTGATTGTGGCACCGTGCGCAGTGCTTTGACTTGCGCGCCATCACGAAATCGCCTGCCAGCGCAGGCTGAGAATGGCGCCCAGCGCGCCGGCCACGCCCAGCGCCAGCAATGTGCCGGCCACCGACAGGGTCGCCGCCAGTGCGCCGAGTGCACCTGTCAGTAGCAGCAAAAGACCGATCACCGAGTTGCTGACAGCCACGTAAGCCGTGCGTTGGTCGCCTTCTGCCATATCCAGCAGGTAGGTCTTGCGTCCCAGTCGCACGCCAGCGTGGGCGATGCCCAGGCCCAGGAAGGCGAGCGGGAAGAACCAGGACGACGCTGCACCCGCCGGGCCCCACCACGACCAAAGGGCCACAGCAATCGACAGAATGGCTGCGGCAGCCGACGCGATTGCGAACACGCGGCGGCTGGAGTGGTCTGCCATGCGGCCCCAGACGGGTGAACTGAGCAGCCCCGCGAGCCCTTCGATAGCAATGAACATGCCCAGCAGCGACACCGCTTCACCCAAAGAAGACCGTGCCAGCGCTACATAGAAGGGCGCTGCCAGCGAGGAGCCCATGGCGAGTGCCCGCGAGAGTACGAACAGGCGAAACGGCGCGTCGTCACGTAGCAGCGCGAGTTGCTGCCAGGCCAAAGCGCCGCCTGAGACACCGCCTTGCGTGGCTCCGGGAAATTCGCGAATGCCGGCGAAGACCCAGGCGGCCAGGGCCCAGAAGACTGCGCCCGATCCGAGCAAAGCGGCATACAGCGCTGTTGGCGCGTCGTCGGGCAACGCGCCCAGGCCGACACCGACGAGCATCGCCAGGCCGCCGGAGAGCGCCGCGATCCAGCCGGACAGGCGGCCGCGGCGGGTCTTGGGTATGGTCTTGCCCTGCACGTCCTTGTAGGCGATGGAACACCCGGCGCGCGCCAGACTGAACACCACCAGCAGGGCCAATACAGCCCATCCGGCTGCGGCGCCCTGTAGTTGCAGCGCCGCCCAACCCAGTGCGGCAAGACATACGGCCTGCACTGTGGCACAGCCGACCCAGATCCATTTGCGCAGCGCCATCGCGCGAACGGCCGCACCGATCAGAATTTGCGGCAACATCGCGCCGGATTCGCGTATCGGCACCAACAGCGCGGCCATCCACGTCGGCGCGCCGAGTTGCAGCATCAGCCACGGCAGGGTGGTCTTGGCGCTGGCCAGGCTGTCCGCCAGCTGGCTGGCCGCATTGGCCAGCATCATGCGCAGGAAATTGCCGGGCACTTCCCGGCAGGCGTTGTCGTCGATGGCCTTGCACACACGGCCGTCGTTGTCGGCGGCCAGGCGCTCGTAGACTGATTCCACCCATTCGGGTGTTGCTGCCGTGTTAGCGCCTGCGGTTGTCATCGGGTACCGATCATGACATGGGCATGGCAGATGCCGCAGCGCTGGCGAGCGCAATGTCGACGACCCCGTGTCGTTACCATCGGGGGTATCAGACAACCATGCGCGCGCCTGTCGCGTACGCAGGGATTTGTCACCCTAACGCAACCGGGAGAATCAGACCCCATGAACGCTGCGCAGAACTGGTATGCCTTTGGCGCCAGTACGCTGATATTCGTTGTCTACGAAGTCTGGGTCATCTGGGTCGGGTGGCGCCATCCGGACCGCATTGCACGGTCGGCGCATGCGTTCATGCGCTCCACCTGGGTCGATGCGCTGAGCCGCCAACCCGGTTTCGAGATCGTCGCGGTGCAGGTGTTGCGCAACTCGCTGATGTCGGCCACCATTGCCGCATCCACGGCGGCGCTGGCCTTGATGGGCTCTGTGAGCCTGGCCAGCAGTGCTATCGAGTCGACCACGTTCGACAGTACGCCGCCGCTGCGCGTCGTGCTGGAAATTCTGCTGATGGCTACCTTGTTTGCGTCCTATGTCTGCTCGGCTATGTCGATGCGGTATTTCAGCCACGCCGGCTTTGTGATGTCGATGCCGGTCGCGTCGCCGGAGCGTCCGTCGCTCAATCCGATGGCCAAGGAATATGTCAAGCGCGCCGGGCTACTGTACAGCTGGGCACTGCGCTTTTTTTTGATCATCTCGCCTTTGGTGGTGGGCATCGTTCATCCGCTGGGCATGCCGTTCATGACCGTATTGCTGATAATCGCCTTGTGGTTCTTCGACCGGCCGGCCCAGCCTTCGCAGACAAACGCCCCGGTCGAGCCTGCGCCAGCATCTGGCTTGCGGTAAGGGTGGGCGTTCGTTGATCGTGGTCGGCTGGTCCTGCCGCGGCCAGTCGCTGTAAGGCCAAGGGCGTGCGGGCTTGGCACCAGAGGCATTGCCCGGCACCCCGTGCGGGTAAAATCGCAGGGCCTTCCAACCCGGCGGTCGGGGCTGCAGCGCGTCTAGCGGCGCACGCCCCCAAACCCGCATTGCGCCCCACCTGCATGACCACCACACCCGCCATCACCGTTGCCGACATCCGCCAGATCTTTCTGGATTTTTTCGCCTCCAAGGGCCATACCGTGGTGGCGTCGAGTCCGCTGGTGCCGGGCAACGACCCGACGCTGATGTTTACCAACTCGGGCATGGTGCAGTTCAAGGACGTGTTCCTGGGCACCGACAAGCGCTCGTATGTGCGTGCCGCATCGGTGCAGGCCTGCCTGCGCGCCGGCGGCAAACACAACGATCTGGAGAATGTGGGCTACACCGCGCGCCACCACACCTTCTTCGAGATGCTGGGCAACTGGAGTTTTGGTGACTACTTCAAGCGCGACAGCCTGAAATGGGGCTGGGAACTGCTGACCCAGGTCTACAAGTTGCCGCTCGAGCGCCTGCTGGTCACGGTCTATATCGATGATCAGGAAGCGTATGACATCTGGACCAAGGAAATCGGTCTGAGCCCGGACCGGGTGATCCGGATCGGCGACAACAAAGGCAAAAAATACGCGTCGGACAACTTCTGGATGATGGCCGACACCGGTCCCTGCGGTCCGTGTTCCGAGATCTTCTACGACCACGGCGACCATATTCCCGGTGGCCCTCCGGGCAGCCCGGGTGAGGACGGTGACCGCTTCATCGAGATATGGAACCATGTGTTCATGCAATTCGACATGCAGCCCGATGGCAGCTTGATCAAGCTGCCGGCGCAGTGTGTCGACACCGGTATGGGCCTGGAGCGGCTGGCGGCGATCCTGCAGCATCGGCACAGCAACTACGAGATTGATCTGTTCACGGCGCTCATCGCGGCGGCCGCGCGTGAGACCGGCTGTGACGATTTGTCCAACAACTCGCTCAAGGTGATCGCCGATCACATCCGCGCCACGGCCTTCCTGGTCAGCGACGGCGTCATGCCTGGCAGTGAAGGGCGTGGTTATGTGCTGCGGCGCATCGTCCGGCGCGCCATCCGCCACGGATACAAGCTCGGTCGCAAACAACCGTTTTTCCACAAGCTGGTGGCTGACCTGGTGTCGGTCATGGGCGAGGCCTATCCGCGGCTGGCGGCGCAGAGCGAGCGCATCACTGACGTGCTGCGGGTGGAAGAAGAACGTTTCTACGAGACGCTGGAAACCGGCATGGGCATCCTCGACGCGGCCCTGGCCGGTGGCGTGACGGTGCTCCCGGGCGACGTGGCCTTCAAGCTGCATGACACCTTCGGTTTTCCGCTGGACCTGTCGGCCGATGTCTGCCGCGAGCGCGGCCTGTCGGTCGACGAAGCCGGGTTCGCGGCCGCAATGGAAAAGCAGAAGACGCAGGCCAGGGCGGCAGGCAAGTTCCGCATGGACAAGGCACTGGACTATGCTGGCGAGGGGAACGATTTTGTCGGCTACGAGTGCCTGACGCAGGACAGCACCGTTCTCGCGCTGTACCTGGACGGCGCCGCAGTGACCCAATTGCGCGCTGGGCAGCACGGCGTGGTGGTGCTCGACAGCACGCCTTTTTACTCGGAGAGCGGTGGCCAGGTCGGTGACCAGGGTTCAATTTTCTCCGACGCGGCGATGTTCGACGTAGCCGACACGCAGAAGATCAAGTCCGATGTGTTCGGCCACCACGGCGGCGTCACCACGGGAGAACTGTCGGTGGGTGACACTGTCACGGCCCATGTGAACGCCACCGTGCGCGCCGCCACCGTGCGCAACCATTCGGCCACCCACCTGATGCACAAGGCCCTGCGCACAGTTCTCGGGACCCATGTGCAGCAAAAAGGTAGCCTGGTGAATGCCGATCGGACCCGGTTCGACTTCACCCATAACGCGCCGCTGACCGAAGCGCAGATTCATGACGTCGAGACGCTGGTGAATGCCGAGATCCTGTCCAACGGTCCGACCACGTCGCGTCTTATGGACATCGAGGCAGCCAAGCAGACCGGCGCGATGATGTTGTTTGGCGAGAAATACGGCGAGATCGTGCGCGTGCTCGATATCGGTAGCACGACGGAGCTGTGTGGCGGAACCCATGTGCAACGCACCGGCGATATCGGCCTGTTCAAGGTGGTGGCCGAGGGCGGCGTGGCCGCGGGTGTGCGCCGCGTCGAGGCTGTCACTGGTCAGGGCGCGCTGGCGTATCTGCAGCAACTCGAGTTGACCGTGGCCCAGGTTGCGGGTGCGATCAAGGCGCCGGTTGTCGAGCTCAATGGCCGCATCGCGCAGATGCTGGACCACGTGCGGCAACTGGAAAAGGAAGTGACCGCGCTCAAGGGCAAGCTGGCGTCCAGTCAGGGCGACGAACTGGTGCTTCAGGCGATCGACATCAAAGGCGTCAAGTTGCTGGCCGTGCGCATGGACGGTGCCGACAGCAAGACATTGCGTGAGAGCATGGACAAGCTCAAGGACAAGCTCAAGTCAGCGGTCATCGTGCTGGCCACGGTTGACGGCAACAAGGTTCAACTGGCCGCCGGCGTCACTTCGGACGTGCTGGGTCGGGTCAAGGCCGGTGAGCTGGTCAACCATGTGGCCAGCCAGGTTGGCGGCAAGGGCGGCGGCAAGCCCGACATGGCCATGGCCGGCGGTACCGATGCGTCGGCGCTACCGCAGGCGCTGGCCAGCGTGCGCGCCTGGGTCGAAGCCAGGCTGTGAGCCGCGCTCCGGTGCTGCGCTCGCTGGAATCGCTGCCTGGCGCTTGACGATGCTCGAGCTCGACACCGCGCGCAACCGCCAGCTAGGCATCGCGATGGTGAGCGTCACCACGCTGTGTTTTGCGGCGCTCGACGGCACCGCCAAATGGCTGGTGCTGGCGTTGCCGGTGTTCCAGGTCGTATGGCTGCGTTTCGTCACGCACACGCTGCTGGCCATGGTGGTGCTGACGCCCCGTTACGGCTGGGCCCTGTACCGCCCCAAGCACGTCGGGCTGCAATTGCTGCGGGCATTGATGCAGGCGGTCATGACCGCGATGAACTTCTGGGCGCTGCAATACCTGCAGCTCGATGTGACCGGTGCGATCCAGTTTTCGGTGCCGATCCTGATCGCGCTCATCAGCGCGCAGCTGTTGGGCGAGCGGCTCGATGCACGGCGCTGGATCGCGATCGTGGTCGGATTTTCAGGCGTATTGCTGATTGTGCGGCCCGGCTCGCAGGGTTTTCATCCGGCGATCGTGCTGAGCCTGCTCAACGCGGTGCTGTACGCCTTGTTCAACATGTTGACGCGCCGGCTGGCGGCGACCGAGCTGCCGGCCACGACCCAGCTGTGGTCGGCCGGCGTGGCCGCGTTGCTGCTCGCTCCGCTGGGTTTGTGGCACTGGACGCCGCCGCAGGACACGCTGACCTGGATCCTGGTGTTGTCGATGGGCGCGTTTGGCGGGTTGGGCCATCTGATGGTCACGCAGGCGCACCGTTACGCGTCAGCCGCTGTGCTGGGCCCTTTCCTGTACCAGCAGATCATCTACATGACACTGTTCGGCTGGTTGATCTTCGGACATGTGCCGGACGCCGCTGTGATCGGCGGCGCGTCGATCGTCGTGGCCAGTGGTCTGTATCTGCTGTACCGGGAGTTCAGGCGCTGACCGGTTTGGCGCAGGCTGCGCCATTCGGCGGCAACGTCAATGCTGCCGTGCGGCACATTTGCGTCAGCGCCACCGGGTTCGCCGGACTGTGCCAGCTGCGTCAGCGCGTAGGCGCCGCCTGCAGACCGGGCCACCAAGACGGTTCCATCGTGTCGGGCGATGGCGTTGGACCAGCGAACATCACCCAGACCACGGCGGAACCCAAGGCGACAGCCAGAACGAGGCCCACTGTCGCCATCGGCGCATTGAACCGCCCGCGCGATGGTCGACGAACCTTCACCATGGCCAGTCAGCTGCCGACGCGCAACTGGTTGTCAACCTTCTTCACCCCTGTCACGGCCAGTGCCTTGGCTGCGGCGCGCTCCTTGGCTGAGTCGTTGGGCGCAACACCCTTGAGGACGACCGCGCCATCCATGGTGTCCACGTCGATCTTGATGGCGCTGAGTTCGGGGTCGCGTGCCAGGTCAGCATTGATCTGCGTGGTAATGGCCCCGTCGCGGGCCGTGTCGGCGGCGCTGTCGATGGCCTTGGCTGCGCCTTCCTTGGCCGTCGCCATGCCTTCCTTCAACTCTGTTCCGACGGTGTCGGCTTTCTTCTCCATCGTGCTGATGGCTGCGTCGACCTTCTGGCCGGCAGTCTGATCTTGCCCTGCCTTGTCACAGGCCGAAAGCGCCAGTACGGCGGCGATGGCGACAGCGGACAGGGTCAGGTTGGTACGGTTTGATTGCATGTTTTTTCCTCCTTGAATGGCCGTTTATTCGGCGATCAGGGGAAGTGTCCGGCTTTGAGTCGCCGCAGACCATAGGCTGTGGCCGCAATCCGGTGTCGGAATTTTCCGACGCAGACGCTTACCGAGGTACCGCCTGGCAAGCCGCCCGACCCGGATCCGCCGGTTCAGGCGTGTTGCTTCTTGTGCTCGTACATCGCGGTGTCGCTGCGATGGGTCAGACTCTCGATCGTGTCACCAGCCTGTGCCGTCGCCACGCCGACGCTGATGCTTGAGTTCAGGCCGGTGGCAATCGTCGACCAGTCGTAGGCGCGCACGGCGTTGGCAATACGTCCGCAGACCTGTCTGGCGACCGCCGGTTCGACGTTCTTGAACACGATCACGAACTCGTCGCCAGCCAGGCGCGCCGCCATGTCGTCCTCGCGCAGATGGGTGCGCATGATCTGGGCGATGCGCCTGAGCACCTGGTCGCCGACCTGGTGTGAAAAGTTGTCGTTGATCTGCTTGAACTTGTCCACGTCGATCAGGGCCACGCAGGGCGGTAACCCGCGCTCGGTGGCACTGCGCAACAGTTCGCCGGCATACAACTCGAAGTTGCGCCGATTTGGAATGCCGGTGAGCGTGTCCTCCAGTGAGAGTTTTTCCAGCTGCCGCGACGTGATTTCGAGCCGGTCGACGTGCTGCTGGCGCTGGCGCAGGTCAACTTGCCACTCGATCACCTTCTCACGCGTTTCCAGGCTGTCGGCGCGGATCAACTGCTCACGCAGGCGCAAGCGGCGCAATTCGTCGACTGCCTCTCCGTTCAACCCCCGCGCCACGTACAGCTGCGACGACAGCAGATGCCCCAGGCAGGCCAGTTGCTCATGCTCCACCTCCACGGCAATCTCGATCATGCGCGCGGCTTGCGGCATCGCGGTGGCCCAGTCGCACTGGGCCCAGGCGATTTCGGCCCGCACCCAGCTCTCCAGAGCGCGCAGCCAGGTAACCGTGCTGTAGCGCCGGGCCCACTGTGCGAGCACTTCCACATCCAGCCGGGCTTGGCCAATACGGCCAAGCCAGACCTGCTCCAGGCACAGGCCGAACTGCAGTACGGCCTCGGTGGTGACGTGGGTGCCGGGCGACGCATTGCCTGCGTCGCCATTGGCAATACGCGCGATGATGGCCTCGCGGCGGACGTGCAGGTAATCGAGCGCTGGAAACTCGCCCACGTAATAACGTTCATGAAACACCCGCAGCAGTTCAGTCCACCATTGGTTCACCCTTGGCTGAAAGGTGCTCAGTCGGGGCTCGGCGCGCTCGGCAATCTGGATCGCGGTACGCAGGGCCAGTTCGGCCTTGTCGAAGCCGTGGCTCCAGAAATAGGCCACGCCCAGCGCGTTGTACGACAGCACGCTGTGCTCGTCATGCTCAAGAAACTGGCTCAGTCGCACGCTGAGCAGGGCCGCCTCCAGCGCCTCCTCGTTGCGGCCGAGCGTGACCGACACGATGGCATGGGTCGTCAGGGCCATCACTTCGCCCGAGGTGTCGCCCAGCAGCTGGAACTGGTGCGCCGCACGCTGGCTGGCCCGGTGCGCGCGCCGGTAGCGCGACAACATGCGGTCGCAATGGGCCAGGCACAACAGGGCCTTGGCTTCATAACGCGGGTTCGAGAGGCCCTCCGCGGCCTTGAGCACCTTCTGCGAGGTCTCGCGCCCGGACTGCACGTCACCGCGGTCCAGCGCTTGGTGCGCATTGCGCAGCAACGCCTCCAGACCATCATTTCGGCGTGGCTGGGGGGGACTGCTCATGCGCTGATTTTGCTCCAGTTCGACAGCGTTGCAGCCGCACAACGGGGCCGATGGCTTCAAGTACGGCTCTCTGGTCGTGCGGGACAACTTTGCGCGCGATAAAGCAAGGCGCATGCCGTGACTGGCACGCGCAGGCGATCACTGCAGCGACTTGCTGGCGCAGTGCCAGGTGCCTGACGCTGCCGGTTGGCCCGTGGCCGTGGCCGTGTTCGGCGTGCATGCGTGTCAGCGCTACCATGTTCGCGTGCGACAACCACAACGAGGAGACATCATGGCCTTATCCGATATCGCGATTGCGCAGGCAGCCACCCTCAAGCCGGTGCTGCAGATGGCCCGGGAGCGACTGGGCATTCCGCCCGAGGCGCTCGAACCGTATGGTCACTACAAGGCCAAGATCGATCTGGCGTGGCTGCAAAAGCAGACCGGACCGAATGGCAAGCTGGTACTGGTAACGGCGATCAGCCCCACGCCCGCAGGCGAGGGCAAGACTACGACCACGGTCGGCCTTGGCGATGCACTGAACCGGATCGGTAAACGTGCCGTGATCGCGTTGCGCGAACCGTCGCTGGGCCCGGTGTTCGGGATGAAGGGCGGCGCCGCGGGAGGCGGATATGCCCAAGTGGTGCCGATGGAGGACATCAATCTGCATTTCACCGGCGACTTCAATGCAATCGCGTTGGCGCACAACCTGCTTGCGGCGCTGATGGACAACCATATCCATCATGGCAATACGCTCGGATTCGATGTGCGCCGCATTGTCTGGCGCCGGGTCATGGACATGAATGACCGGGCGCTGCGCTCCACTGTGGTGTCGCTGGGCGGGCCGGGCAACGGTTTCCCGCGCGAGGATGGTTTCGATATCGTGGTCGCGTCCGAAGTAATGGCCATCTTCTGCCTGGCAACGTCGCGCAAGGATCTGAAAGCGCGGCTGGGCAATATCATCGTCGGATACACCCGGGAGCAGGCCCCGATACGCGCCAGCGACCTGCAAGCGCAAGGGGCGATGGCCGCGCTGCTCAAGGATGCGATCAAGCCCAACCTGGTGCAGACGCTGGAAAACAACCCGGCCATCATCCACGGTGGCCCGTTCGCCAACATTGCGCACGGCTGCAATACCGTTACTGCGACGCAGGCCGCGCTCAAACTCGGTGAATACGTCGTGACCGAGGCCGGTTTCGGGGCCGATCTGGGTGCCGAGAAGTTTATTGACATCAAATGCCGCAAGTCGGGCCTGCGTCCCGACGTCGCGGTTGTCGTGGCCACCTTGCGGGCACTCAAGCACCACGGCGGTGTCGACGCCAAGGATCTCAACACGCCCAACCTGGCGGCTCTGAAAAAAGGCATCGCCAATCTGGAGCGCCATGTCGACAACATCCGCCACCACTTTGGCCTGCCTTGCGTGGTGTCGATCAACCATTTCACTGCCGATACGCAGGAGGAGCTGGATCTGCTGCGGCGCGAGATGGATCGGCAGGGCGTTCCGGTGGTGATTGCCCGGCACTGGGCCGAGGGCTCGCGTGGCGCCGAGGACCTGGCGCGTGAAGTGGTGCGACTGGCCGAAGGCGGTACCGCCAGCATGAAGCTGGTCTATCCGGACGATGCCAGCCTGTGGGACAAGATGAAGGCGATCGCCACCACCATCTATGGCGCCTCCGACATCTCGGCCGATTCCGCGGTACGCGCAAAGATCGCGAAACTGCAGCACGAGGGATTCGGCCATTACCCGGTCTGCGTGGCCAAGACGCAATATTCCTTCTCGACCGATCCGAAGTTGCGCGGCGCGCCGTCGGGGCATATGGTGAACATCCGCGAAGTGCGCCTGGCCGCCGGTGCCGAATTCGTCGTCATGATCTGTGGCGACATCATGACCATGCCCGGTCTGCCGAAAGAACCTGCGTCGGCGCGCATCGACATCGACGATGACGGCAGGATATCAGGGCTGTTTTAAGGCTTCGCAGCCGCGAGGTTGTCTCGGAGTTTTGCATTGCAATTGAGAATGATAATGATTCTCATGCGCTGTTAGAATGGTGCGCAACGCAATTGCCAATGAGGAACACCGCCATGTACAAACGCCGATTCATCCAACTGTCTGCCACCGCGCTTGTGCTCGGCAACGCTGGACTGTTGCATGCCCAGACGGTGAAGCCGATGCCGGTTTTGAAACACTACAGTGTGCTGGTGCAAGCCACCTATGCAGACACGCTTGCCGCCGCGCTCACGTTGCAGAGCGCGGTGCAGGTGCTGGTGGCGCGGCCTTCAGCGCCGACCATTGCAGCGGCCCGCACAGCGTGGCTGCAGGCGCGCGAATCCTATGGCCAGACCGAGGCGTTCCGCTTCTATGGCGGCCCCATCGACGATGACAAAGGACCTGAAGGGCGGCTCAATGCGTGGCCGATGGACGAGGCCTATGTCGACTACGTCGATGGAAAGCCGACCGCAGGCCTGATCAACGACCGCAAGGCCACCATCAGCAAACAGAACCTGGAGCGCATGAACGAACGTGGCGGCGAAGAAAACATCGCCACCGGCTGGCATGCGATCGAATTCCTGCTGTGGGGCCAGGACTTCAGTTCCGACGCCCCCGGTGCGCGCTCGTTCGAAGACTTTGTGGATGGCAAACGCGCCAACGCGGACCGTCGGCGCCAGTATCTGGCACTGATCACCAGTATGCTGGTCGATGATGTGCGTTATCTGGTCAACGCCTGGAAACCGGACGCTGCCAACTACCGGGCCCGGTTCGAGAAAGGTGGCATGGAGTCGGTGCGCAAGATGATCCTGGCATTGGGTTCCCTGTCACGCGGCGAGCTTGCCGGTGAACGCATGGAGGTTGCGCTCAACACCCAGGACCAGGAAGACGAGCACTCCTGCTTTTCGGACAACACCCATCGCGACATCGTCAACAACGCACTGGGCATCGAAAACGTCTGGCTCGGACGTTACCTGCGACGCGACGGCACCACGTTGTCGGGCCCGTCGCTGCGCGACCTCGTGGCAGCCAAGGACCCGGCACTGGCCGCGCAGGCCAGTGAGCGGATGGCGGCTTCGGTCGCCGCCGCCAGAGCCATTCCCGTGCCATTCGACCAGGCCATCATCGGGGCGAAGGACGCGCCGGGGCGGCAGCGGGTGCAGGCTACCATCGACAGCCTGGTGCAGCAGTCCAGGGACCTGACGCAGGCAGCGACGGCACTGGGCATCACGCGACTGAACATGACCGAACCCGGGTGATGCAGTCTGTGCGCAGGGTCATTATTCGCGCTGCCCTCATGCTTGGGCTTGGCGCGGTGGCGGCAGGGCTGCATGCGGACGGTGCGACCGATCCGCTGGGCGAACGCACAGGAGGGGCGACCACGGCGTTTGCCAACGGTCGCAACGCGTTTTCGTTCCCGTTCGCCAACCTGAGCGACGACGAGCGGACCCGGTTCGCCATCGGAAACTCGTTCTTTCGGCGCAACTGGGTCGAGGCGCCTTCGTCGACCCGGGCGCGTGATGGTCTTGGGCCGTTGTTCATTGCGCGATCCTGCGGTGGTTGCCATGTGCAGGATGGTCGCGGCGCACCGCCAGAGTTGCGCGATGGCCTGCTGGAGCCCTCAGTGGCGCTGTTGCTGCGCTTGTCGATCCCGGGCAAGGGTCCCCACGGCGGTCCGCTGCCGGATCCGGTCTATGGCGACCAGATCGCCAATGCCGCTGTGCGGGGCGTGGCACCTGAGGCGCGCATTGCTGTCGACCATGTCGCCATCACAGGCCGTTTCGCCGACGGAACACCCTATATGTTGCAGCAACCGGTTTACCGGCTGGAGTCGTTGGGTTACGGGCCGGCTGCACCGGGCCTGATGCTGAGCCCGCGTATTGCGCCGCAGCTGGCCGGTGTGGGCCTGATCGATGCGATTCCTGTGTCCGAGATCGAACGCAATGCGCGCGAACAATCACTTGCCGACGGGCCGGTGAAAGGACAGGTCAACCAGGTCTGGGACGCCGTTGCGGGCGCGATGCGGACCGGCCGCTTCGGCTGGAAGGCCAACGTCGCGACGCTGGCCCACCAGAGCGCCGCCGCTTTTAGTGGCGATATGGGCATCACGTCGTCGCTGTTCCCGAACGAGTCGTGTACGTCGGGCCAGCGTGCCTGCCTGGACGCGCCACGGGGCGCGGCCGGCAAGGCCCCGGAAATCGACGACGTAACGCTGGCTAACGTGGTGTTCTATCAGTCCACGCTGGCGCCGGCGGCGAGGCGTAATGCAGCGGCGCCGCAGGTGCGGCTGGGCCAACAGCTGTTTGCCCGGGCGCAATGCGCTGCCTGTCACCGTCCGAGTTACCAGACCGGGCCGGCGCCAACGGAGGCGTCAGGTAGCGTGGCTGTGGCAGGACAACACATCTGGCCGTATACCGATCTGTTGCTCCATGACATGGGTGCGGCATTGGCCGATGGCCGGCCTGATTTCGCCGCCAGCGGCGCGCAGTGGCGCACCCCCCCGTTATGGGGCATCGGGTTGATCCGCGACGTGAACGGACATCAACGGCTGCTCCATGACGGGCGTGCGAACGGAACACTGGAGGCCATACTGTGGCATGCCGGGGAAGCCGCACAGGCGCGTGACCAGGTGCTGCGCATGGATTCGGTCGAGCGCGCGGCACTGGTCGCATTTGTGGACTCCTTATGACAAGCTTCTTTTTGCGAACCGGTGCGCGTGTGGCGTACGTCATCGCCACCATGGGCTGTGTTGGCGCGGTGCATGCGCAGTCGGATTGGCGCCAGACGGCCGTGCCGTTCTATTCCACGGGGCAATTCGCACAGGCGTCCATGCGCGATGCCGGCATGCGTGCGGCCGTCTGGAAAGCCGCTTCCGAGCGGCTGGTGATGAATCTGCAAGGGTATTGCCAGCCTTCTGGCGCCACCGCGGTTGCGCCTGCCACAGTGCAGTCGGATTGGCGCGCCTCGGCGACGGCCTGGGATCGGCTCGATGCACTGGAGCTGGGACCGCTGCTTGAGCGGCGCAGTGCGCGGGCGGTCGACTTCATGCCCACGCGGCCCGCCATGCTCGAGCGTGCCATCACGCGCCTACCGCGCGATGTCGCGGCAATGGAACGTGTCGGAACCCCCGCCAAGGGGTTCGAGGCGCTCGAATGGTTGTTGTGGCCGGCGCCGGCGCAGGCGGGCTCGCCGCGCTGCGATTACGCGGTTGCCGTGGCCGCGTACATGGCACGCGAATCGGTTGCGCTGGCGCAAGCGTTTGATGCCGCGGCAGGGGCAGAGCCAGAACCGGAGCAGGGTGACGCCGCATTCTCGGAGGCCATCAACCAATGGGTCGGAGGCATTGAGACCCTGCGTTGGTTGTTCATGCGCAAACCCGTGGAAGTGGCTGGGACCCGTAACGAAGCAGTCGTATTTCCGCGTGCGCGCAGCGCGCAGACGCCTGACAGCTGGGCTGCGCGCTGGCAAACCCTGAAGTCTTACGCCGTGTTGGCTGCGCGGGCGACGCCGCAACGTGAGGGTGCCGAGAGTCTGATTCCGTTCGAGACATGGTTGCGTAGCCGCGGTGCCAACGTGCTTGCCGACAAGCTTGTGCGGGTCACGACGGACGCCGACCTGGCCATGGCCGCAGCCGACACGGGCAGTGCCCCTTCGGTGCTGGCCGCGGCAGCTGCACTGGCGCGCCTGACCCAGCTGGTGCAGCAGGAACTGGCGCCGGCGCTGAGTGTCTCCCTGGGTTTCAGCGATGCCGATGGCGACTGAGCGCATTGGCCTGACACGTCGGCAATGGCTGGGCGTCGCAGCAGCGGGTTGTCTGCTCGGTGCGGGAGGCATGACCCGAGCCGAGGCCGGTGGACGCGGCGCTGCATCAGTTGATGGCGCAATGCACCGGGTGGCCGCCGCATGGGACGACGCCCGGGGTAGTCATTACATCGGTATTTTGCGGGTCAGTCCAACGCAGGTGACCGTGCTGGCCAGCGTCGCGGTGCCGACCAGGGCCCACGCACTGGTGCTGGAGCCGCAAGGAAGTGTGCTGGCGGTGGCGCGGCGGCCTGGCGAATGGTTGCTGCGCTGGTACCCGCCGGGGCAGGTCGACTCCACTGCCCAGGCGCATCAGGTGCAATGGCACTGGATCGATGACGCGTACCGGTTCAGCGGCCATGTTCTCGTGGGCCAGGATGGCGGCAGCCTGCTCACCACCGAAACTGATCTGGAGACCGGCGCAGGCCAGGTGGTGCAGCGCGACCGGCAGACCATGGCCGTGACGGCCCGCTGGCCGACCCATGGCACGGACCCCCACGACATGCAGCTGTTGCCGAACGGCTTGCTGCTGATTGCCAACGGCGGCATTGCCTCGCGGCCCGAGACTGGCCGGGCCCGACTCGCGTTGGACCAGATGGACGCATCGCTGGTGGCTTTGTCGCCAACGGATGGGAGTCTCCACCACAGTTGGCGCCTGGCCGATCGTCGCCAAAGCTTGCGCCATCTTGCCTGGCACGCCAGCGGCCGGGTGGCGGTGGCGCTACAGGCATTGCACGATGACCCGGTGCAGCGCGACAACGCTCCGGTACTGGCCATACTGGACTTGCGGCGGTCGGTGCTGCACGAGGTCGAGGCCAGTCGCGGCATGTCCGGATATGCCGGTGACGTGGCGGTGGTCGGTGACCACTGGTACGTCAGTGGCCCACGCTCCGACACCGTGATGCGTTTGTCGCTCGACGGCGCACAGTCTGTTCGGTTGGCGCTGGCTGACGCCTGCGCGCTGGCAGGCTCAGTGGATCAATCCTGGGGTTGGGCGTCGGGGCGCGGCAACGGGCTGGAACTGGGCGGCAAGGGCCAGGCCCTCATACATCGGGACATCAGGCTGGACAACCACGCAGTCGCTTTCTGATGCTGCCCGCCCGGCGGCGCACGGCTGTCAGCCCTTGGCCACCGGCCGTGCCAGGTCGCTGCACCATTCGCTCCAGCTGCCGGCAAACAGGGCCTGACGTCCCAATCCGGCGATTTCCATCGCCAAGATGTTGGGCACGGCCGTTACGCCGCTGCCGCAGTGGTGCACCACAGTCGCGGGATCGCGTCCGTCGAGCAGTTCGATCAGTTCAGCCCTGAGCACGACCGCCGGTTTAAACAGTCCGTCGTCGTCGATATTTGCCCCAAACGGACGATTGAGCGCCCCCGGAATGTGGCCCGCCACCGGGTCGAGAGGCTCTACCTCACCGCGGAAGCGGGGTTCAGCCCGCGCGTCAATCAGGCTTTGTCGGTCGGAGTCGAGCCGTTCGAGTACCTGCTGCGCGCTCACCAGCGTGGCGCGTTCAGGCTGTAAAACGAAATCGTGCGGCGGGTGGGGCGTTCCCTGCCCGCTGGTGACCACGCCGCCAGCGGCATACCAGGCGGGCATGCCACCGTTGAGCACGGCCGCGCGCTCGTGGCCGGCCCACTTGAGCATCCACCACAAACGGCCGCAGTAGTTAACACCCTGGCGGTCGTAAACGACTGCCTGCATGTCGTTGGCGAACCCGATACTGCCGAGCCACAGCGCGAATGCCTCGCGCGGTGGCAGCGGGTGGCGCCCGCCACTGGCCGCTTTCAGGTCGCCCTTGGCGCTCAGGTGGCGGTCGAGGTCGGCACGTACCGCGCCCGGAATGTGGGCCTGCGCGAAATGCTGGTCGCCCGCGTCGGGGTGCATCAGGTCGAAGCTGCAGTCGAACACCATCAGTGGGCGGTCGGACGCCACCAGCGCCTGCAGCTGATCCGCCGAAATGAGTGTTGTGTAATCCATCTTTGAGTCCGGTCAGGGTGCGAGAACGCCGGGGCCCATGGCGTTGCGATACCACTCGTGAAAATGCTGCATGCCGTCTTCCATCGGGCTCTGGTACGGGCCGCGTTCGTTAACCCCGCGTTGCATCAAAGCGTGGCGCCCGGCGTCCATGCGCACCGCGATTTCATCGTCCTCGACACAGGTTTCCATATAGGCGGCTTGCTGCGCTTCGACAAAATCGCGCTCGAATGCGGCGATCTCTTCCGGGTAATAGAACTCGACGACATTGAGTGTCTTGTCGGGCCCCATCGGATGCAGTGTGGAGACCGTCAGGATATGGGGGTACCACTCGACCATCACATGGGGGTAGTAGGCCAGCCAGATCGCGCCATATTTCGGCGGCTTGCCGCCGCGGTAGTTCAGCAGTGCGGCCTGCCAGCGCTGATAGGCAGGGCTGCCTGCCTTACCCAGCCGGTTGGCCACGCCGATCGTCTGCACGCTGTAGCTGCTGCCGAATTCCCACCGTAGGTCGTCGCAGGCGACAAAACCGCTCAATCCGGGGTGGAAGGGGCCGATGTGGTAATCCTCCAGATAGACCTCAATGAAGGTCTTCCAGTTGTAGTTGCACTGATGGAGTTCGACATGGTCGAGCACGTGGCCTGACAAGTCGAGATCTGCCATGGGGCCGAGGTGGGCCAGGTCGGCGGCGACCGATACGCGGGGCGCCGATGATGACTGCGGTGCTTCGAACAACAGGCCGTTCCATTCCTGCAACGGATAATTGTCGAGGTTCAGACAGGGGTCCTCGGGAAAGTGGGGCGCGCCGATCAGGGTGCCCGCCTTGGCGCCCCCGCCGCCGCTGTAGGTCCAGCGGTGCAACGGGCACACCAGGTTGCCGAACGCGCTACCGGGTTGTTCAGTCAGCAAACTGCCGCGGCCCTTGAGCATGATTGCCTGCCGGTGGCGGCACACATTTGAAATCAGTTCGACGCCGTCGGGCGTACGCACCAGCGTACGGCCCCCCGCCTCCTGGGGCAGGGTGTAATAGTCGCCGACTTCGGGCACCGCCAGGCGATGCCCGATATACCGGGCACCCGACTGAAAGATGCTGCGTTGTTCGTGTCGGTAGACCGTTTCGTCGAAGTAGCTGGAAACCGGCAACTGGCTTGCCGCTTGCTGCAGTCGCAGGCTTAAATCAGACATCAATGACCTGACCTCACGCTCCCCGCAGGGAGAAGACAACCGCTGGAGCCTGAACATCCGGCGGTGACAAGATAACCCGGATGAACCGGCAGGGAAGCCTGGGATTGTACCTTTCGCCATGGCTGTGCCGTGGCGTGACCGCGACCTTTGGCAGGTCATTGCCGATGGCCCTCGCACGCCGATCGACTGCAACAGCCTAAAATGATGTGTTTACATAACAGTCAAGCCCATGGCCAAGGCGCCTGCCCCCCCGACCCCTGCAGCTACTCCCGCCAATTACGAGGCGGCACTGGAAGAACTCGAGCAACTGGTCAGCCGACTCGAATCCGGTGACATGCCGCTGGAGCAACTGCTCAGCGGCTATCAGCGTGGCGCAGAGTTGCTGCAGTACTGCCGCGACAAACTGCAGTCCGTCGAGAACCAGGTCAGCGTGCTTGATGCCGGAACCCTCAAGACATGGATACCCGAGTGAGGAACAGTGTTACGGCCACGCCTGCGCCTGCGCAGGCGCTGGACCTGGGCGCGTGGGCGCAGGCGCGGCTGGATCTGGTCGAACGTGCGTTGGAGCGCTGGGTGTCCGTCGATCCGCCGGAAGGCCTCGACCATGGCGCGCCAGCCGAACTGGTTCAGGCCATGCGGTATGCGGTGCTCGATGGTGGCAAGCGTTTGCGCCCTTTGCTGGTGCTCGCTGCCTGCGAATCGTTGCAGGGACATCCCGACGCGGCCTTGCGCTGCGCCTGTGCGGTCGAATTGATCCATGCCTATTCCCTGGTCCACGACGACATGCCGTGCATGGACAACGACATATTGCGACGCGGCAAGCCGACGGTGCATGTCGCCTTTGGCGAAGCCACGGCACTGCTGGCCGGCGACGCGCTGCAGGCCCTGGCGTTTGAGCTCTTGACGCCCGACGCCGCCGATGCGGTGCCGGTGGCCATGCAGGCGCTGTTCTGCCGCCTGCTGGCACGTGCTGCCGGCAGCGCCGGCATGGCTGGTGGTCAGGCCATCGACTTGGCCAGCGTGGGTTGCACTTTGAACGAAAAGCAACTGCGTGACATGCATGCGCTCAAGACTGGCGCCCTACTTAAGGGCAGCGTGTTGATGGGTGCAGCCTGCGGGCATGCGTCAAAGTCCCAATGGCTGGCACTGCAGGAGTTTGGTGATGCGCTCGGGCTGGCTTTCCAGGTGGTGGACGACATTCTGGATGTGGTTGGCGATTCCGCTGCCCTGGGCAAGACCGCTGGAAAAGACGCGGCGCACAACAAGCCGACCTATGTGTCGGTGATGGGGCTGGACAAATCGCGCGCTTTTTCTTACGAATTGCTGGGGCACGCCCATGCGGCGCTTGACCGCGCGGCGTTGCCGCATGACCATATGCTGCGGGCCCTGGCCGAGATGGTCGTCCATCGATCGAACTGAGGACTGCCGATGTCAGATACCGAATTTCCCTTGTTGCAAAACATTCTCGACCCGTCCGACCTGCGGCGTATTCCGCGTGGGCAGCTCGATGCGCTGGCCGCGCAGTTGCGCGCGTTCCTGCTGGCCAGCGTATCGCGCACCGGCGGGCACCTGAGTTCGAACCTGGGCACGGTCGAGCTGACCGTGGCTTTGCACTATGTGTTCAACACGCCGCACGACCGGTTGGTGTGGGATGTAGGCCACCAGACCTATCCGCACAAGATATTGACCGGCCGGCGTGACCGCATGGCCACCTTGCGCCAGCTCGGTGGCCTGAGTGGTTTTCCGCAGCGCACCGAAAGCGCGCATGACGCGTTTGGCACGGCCCATTCCAGCACGTCGATCTCGGCCGCACTGGGCATGGCCATGGCCGCGAAAATCAAGGGCGAGGACCGCCATAGCGTGGCCATCATCGGCGATGGCGCACTGACCGCCGGCATGGCGTTCGAGGCGCTCAACAACGCCGGCATCGCCGATTGCAAGTTGCTGGTGATCCTTAACGATAACGACATGAGCATTAGTCCGCCGGTGGGCGCGCTCAACCGGTATCTGGCGCAACTGATGACCGGGCAGTTCTACGCGGCGGCCAAGAATGTCGGCAAGAGTGTTCTCAAGGGGGCTCCGCCGCTGTTCGAGTTGGCCAAGCGCATTGAGGAGCATGCCAAGGGCATGGTCGTGCCGGCAACGCTGTTCGAAAAGTTCGGCTTCAACTACACCGGCCCGATCGATGGCCACGACCTGGATTCGCTGATCCCAACGCTGGAAAACATCCGGCATCTGGAAGGGCCGCAGTTCCTGCATGTGGTGACAAAAAAGGGGCAAGGCTACAAGCTGGCGGAGGCCGATCCGGTGGCGTACCACGGTCCGGGCAAGTTCGACCCGGCGATAGGCCTGCAGAAATCCACGGTGCCAGCCAAGCCGACGTTCACCCATATTTTTGGCCAATGGTTGTGCGACATGGCGGCGCACGACAAGCGTCTGGTCGGCATCACGCCGGCGATGCGCGAAGGATCCGGCCTGGTCGAATTCGAGAAACGGTTTCCCGATCGGTATTTCGACGTGGGTATTGCCGAACAACATGCCGTCACTTTCGCGGCCGGCCTGGCCTGCGAAGGCTTGAAGCCGGTGGTAGCCATTTATTCGACTTTCCTGCAGCGCGCCTACGACCAGCTGATCCACGACGTGGCGATCCAGAATCTACCCGTCGTGTTCGCGCTGGACCGAGCCGGACTGGTCGGCGCCGATGGTGCGACCCATGCCGGCGCCTACGACATCCCCTACCTGCGCTGCATTCCCAATCTGGCGTTGGCATGTCCGGCCGACGAAAACGAATGCCGCCGCCTGTTGTGCAGCGCATTCGAGCGCGATCATCCTGTGGCCGTGCGTTACCCGCGTGGCGCGGGGGCTGGCGTTGCCGTCGAGCCTGGCCTGGCAAGTCTGCCGTACGGCAAAGGCGAGGTGCGGCGCACCGGCCGCGGCATTGCAATTCTGGCGTTCGGAACCTTGTTGTACCCGGCGCTGGACGCGGCCCGGCAGATCAACGCGACAGTCGTCAACATGCGCTGGGCCAAACCGCTGGACGAGGCTTTGCTGCTGGAGATCGCCACGCAGCACGAGGCGCTGGTGACGGTGGAAGAGGGCTCCATCATGGGCGGGGCGGGCAGTGCGGTGGGCGAATGCCTGCAGGCGGCGGGCCTGCTCCGGCCCATCCTGCATCTGGGTCTGGCCGATCATTTCATTGAACATGGTGACCCGGCGCGTTTGCTGTCCATGCAGGGACTCGACGCCGCTGGAATGATCGCGTCCATTCGCAAGCGTTTCGCTGATCTGGTCGATGCTGCCCGTCCCTCGCTGAAAGTGGTCGGCTGATCATCTGACGCTGCCAGGTGACGGACGGCGCGTTCACCGTGCTTGCACCGGCGAAAAAGCGGTGTTTTCCCTAGTTTCCTGAGCTAAACTCGGCGGCCTTTTGCCTTCACCTGCGGTTACCCTAGCAGGTGACTGGCAGCGGCGGCCGCGCCGCTTACGCTTTGGCGCCGGTTTCTGTTCTTACCGGAGACACCATGACATTTCTACTATCGATATCGAGGCTGATCGATGCCATCAGCCTTGGTCTAGGCAAGCTGATCATGTGGCTGATCCTGGGCGCGACCGTGATCAGCGCCGTCAACGCGATATTGCGCAAGGCGTTCAACGTCGGCTCGAATTCTGCGCTCGAGATTCAATGGTATCTGTTTGCCGGCGTGTTCATGCTTGGCGTCGGGTACGTGATGCTCAAGAATGACCATGTGCGCATCGACTTCATCTCCAGTCGCTTCTCCAAGCGGACCAATGCCATCATCGACGCAATCGGCATCGTGGTGTTCACGATTCCGCTGGCGATCATCATGATCGACCTGGCGTGGCCGTATTTCATGCGTGCCTACGACAGCGGCGAGATGAGCCAGAACGCCGGCGGCCTGATTCGCTGGCCGGCGATCGGGCTGATTCCGGTCGGTTTCGGCGTCCTGCTGATGCAGGCGATCTCGGAACTGATCAAGCGCATCGGTTTCCTGACGGGTCATCGCGAGCATCCTTTCTCGGTCGAACACGACAAAACGAGCGAGGAAATACTGGCAGAAGAACTGCTCGCCGAGGAAGAGGTGGAGTCGGCTCGTGCGCTAGCCGCCCGTGCACAAACAACCGGATCGAACTGACATGGCCGAATTCATCACCCAGAACTTCGTCCCGGTCTTGTTTGGGGGTCTGTTCTTCTTCCTGCTGACCGGTATTCCGGTCGCGTTCGGTCTGGCTGCGACCGGGCTCTTTTTTGGCCTGATCGGCATGGAACTGGGGTTGTTCCCGACCAGCCTGTTCCAGGCGTTGCCGCTGCGCGTTTTCGCGATCATGTCCAACGAGACCTTGCTGGCGATCCCGTTCTTCACTTTCATGGGCATCATTCTGGAGCGATCCCGAATGGCCGAGGATCTGCTGTCCACCGTGGGTCAGGTGTTCGGCCCCGCGCGCGGCGGCCTCGCCATCGCCGTGATCCTGGTGGGCGCGTTGCTCGCCGCAACCACCGGCGTGGTTGCCGCTGCGGTTATCTCGATGGGCCTGATCTCGCTGCCCATCATGCTGCGTTACGGGTACAACCGCACCATCGCCACCGGCGCCATCACGGCGTCGGGCACACTGGCACAGGCCATTCCGCCGTCGCTGGTGCTGATCGTGCTGGCCGACCAGATGGGCCGTTCGGTTGGCGACATGTACGCCGGTGCGCTCAAGCCCGCTTTGTTGCTGGTGTCGCTGTATGTCTCCTACATCGTTGTCATCGCCATCGTCAAGCCCAAGTGGGTTCCGGCATTGCCGGTCGAGGCACGCATCTACCGGGAAAAAAATGGCGCCAGCGGACATGTGTCGCTGGTGGCCCTGCTGGTCGTAGCGGCCCTGGCCGGCTGGTTCTGGTCGACCATCCATGACGGCCTGATGACGCAATGGATGGAGCGCACCATCCCGTCGCCCGGCGACGAGATCGTCATCATGTCGCTGACCGTGTCATCCCTGCTGGCGCTGCTGCTGGCCATCATCAATCGGGTCACGGGCATGGGCCTGCTGTCACGCCTGGCCGAACAGGTTACCTTCGTGCTGATACCGCCGCTGGTGCTGATGTTCCTGGTGCTGGGCACGATTTTCCTGGGCATTGCGACACCCACCGAAGGTGGGGCGATGGGCGCCATGGGTGCGCTGATCATGGCGGTCTCGCGCCGCCGGCTGAACTTCAAGCTGCTCAAGCAGGCGCTTGACGGCACTGCCAAACTGGCCACCTTCGTGATGTTCATTCTGGTCGGCTCGACCGTGTTCAGCTTTACCTTCAATGCCGCCGACGGACACGTCTGGGTCGAACACCTGTTCACCAACATGCCCGGCGGTGCGCTGGGTTTCCTGATCGTCGTCAACCTGCTGGTGTTCGTGCTGGGTTGTTTCATCGACTTCTTCGAGATTGCGTTCATCGTGATCCCGATCCTGGTGCCGGTGGCCACCAAGATCCTGCCGGAATTGTTGCCCGGCGTCCCGATCGATGCGGTGATGGTCTGGTTCGGCATCATCCTGGCCATCAATCTGCAGACCTCGTTCCTGACGCCACCGTTCGGATTCGCGCTGTTCTACCTGCGCAGCGTGGCGGCCAAGACCGAATACACCGACCGCGTGACCGGGGCCATTATTCCCGCGGTCAAGACCGGGCAGATCTACATGGGATCGATTGCATTCCTGTTCCTGCAGGTGATCGTGCTGGCATCAATCATCACGTTCCCGCAACTGGTAGTTAGCGGTATCAGCAAGGGTCCGCAGATTGACGCAGAGGCCGCTTTGGAAGCGTTCCGTATGCCCGGACCGGGCAAACTTGCGCCCCTGCCCGATTTCGGCTTTCCAACGCCGCCTGGCATGGGAGCGAGTGCCTCTGCGGATGGCGCCGCTGAGCCAGCTGATGCCGGAGCCGCTGCGGACGATCCGATGAAGGCGATTCTGGACGCGATGAAAAAGGACGCCGAGCCCAAGAAGTAGCGCTGGTAGGAGCAGTGGCAGCAGGGCTGGCGCTGAGCGAACGGCCTGTAGATGTTTGCCCCAGCAATGAGCGATTATTGGATTACCCGATAGCGAGTCAGTTTGTGAGTGGGGGTATTTTGACCAAAATACCTGGTCAATCACCAGATCGGTGCATACCAGAACCGACCGGGGAATCGTGATCTTGAGTGCCTTGGCCGCTTTGCGGTTGATTGCCAGGCGGAGTTGCGCAGGCTGTTCGACCGGAAGGTCCGCAGGTTTCGCACCGTGCAGAATCTTGTCCACGTAGACAGCGCTGCGGCGCAATTGGTCGACGTTGTCCGTTCCGAAAGAAACCAGCCCGCCCGCCTCAACGTAGCGATCAGTCGGCATACATCGCCGGTATGGCCACACGCCAGTCGCGCGTCGTTTGCGCGTGTAATCCGTGCGCAGCGAACATGGGCGCCGCGGAGAACAGAAACTGGCGCTTATTCATGGGATCGTCCTCACGCGAAAGCGTAACCGCATGCATCCTGGCGTCGGGCTATCGGCTATCGCAAGATGATTCAAGTGACGGGAAAGCTACGTCAGAGCAGGGCTTCAGCGCCACAGAATTCAATATCATCCCTGTCGCAGTTTGACCACGGAATCAATACACCGCCAAAGTGACGCACAGGCAACCGGCTCGATGCGGTCCAGGAGTTGTTTGGGTTGCCCTAATAGAACTGTCCGGAGCCTCGCCAGTTTTATCTCGGTGCGGTCTTTTGGGCTCATAGCGTAGTAAAACCCATGCAGATAAAAAAAGGCCCCGCACAGCGGGGCCTTTTGCATCAGGTCGGCGCCTTGGCTCAGGCGCCGTGACCCCGAATTTATAGCTTCTGACGCTGCATGAAGTTGTCGAAGGTCGACTCGGTGAAACGGAACCACAGGTTCTGGTCGCGACGGAACGAGGCGTAGTCCTCGTAGATTTTCTTCCAGGCAGGGTTGCTGGCACTGAGCTCCGAATACAGTGCCATGGATTCCTTGAAGGCGGCGTCCATCACCGGCTGCGGGAACGGGAACAACTTGGCGCCCAGCCCGACCAACTGCTTGAGTGCACCGGGGTTCCATGCATCGTATTGCGCCTGCATGTTGGTATGGGCGGCCAGGGATGCCGCAGCGATGATGGCCTTGTATTCGGCCGGCAGACCGTCATAGGCCTTGGTGTTGACATGCAGGTCGAGCTGCGGGCCGCCCTCCCAATAGCCGGGATACGCGTAATTGTTGGCAACCTTGTAAAAGCCAAGTTTCAAGTCGTCGTAAGGACCAATCCACTCAGCTGCGTCAATCGTTCCTTTTTCCAGTGACTGGTAGATCTCTCCGCCGGGGATGTTGGTCGCGATGCCGCCAATGCGGTCCCAGACCTTGCCACCGAAGCCACCAGTGCGGAATTTCAGGCCCTTGACGTCGTCCAGAGACTTGATCGGCTTGCGGAACCAGCCGCCCATCTGCGCGCCGGTGTTGCCCATAGGAAAGTTGATGATGTTGTACTGGCGGTAAAACTCGCGGGTGAGTTTCAGGCCGTTGCCTTGCAACATCCAGGCGGTCATCTGCCGGCTGTTCAGGCCGAATGGAATCGCGCAACCGATGGCGAAGGTCGGATCCTTGCCGAAGTAGTAATACGGAGCGGTGCTGGCCATCTCGACGGTGCCGGACTGCACGGCATCGATCGTGCCAAATGCCGGAACCAGTTCACCTGGGCCGTGGGTGGTGATCTCGAACTTGCCGCCGGACATTTCCTTGACCTGTTTCGCGAACACGTCGGACACACCGAATATGGTGTCGAGTGATTTCGGGAAGCTGGACGTCAGGCGCCAGCGCAGGGCGGTCTGGGCATGCACGATGGCAGGTGCGATACCAGCGGCGAGCACCCCGGCCAAACCTGCATTTTTGATGATGGAACGACGATCCATTGAACTTACTCCTCATTAAAAAATGACTGAATCACGCCAGTAAAGCGTGACCGGACGGCTGCCAGCGTAAGGGCTGCAGCCACAAAATTTCCTCTCATATTGTCTGCAGGTTCGGGACCGATCAGCAGGGGGCTTTCCCTTAGTCAGAGGCGCATTTTTTGCTCCTTTGCCGTTGCTTTGTCGTCGTGCCGACATTTGAGCTGGCTGGCAACGTGCACGGCGCTGTCGCATAAGATCGACAACATGTCCATTGCACTGGTCCGAGGTATCGATTCTCCCGACATGCGCGCGGCCGGGCGCGAATTGCTGTCCGTCGCGCTGATGGATGCACGCAACCACACCCTGCACATGGCGGACCAGCTGGCTTTGCGGCTCGCCCGCGCTGACGTGCCGATGACCTTGACCGCCGAGCTCGATCCGCTGGCCTGGGAGCTTGGTCACATCGGCTGGTTTCAAGAATGGTGGATCGCGCGCAATATGCAGCGCTCCCGCGGCCGCAACTGTGACCGGGCCGCAACGCGTCTGCCGTCGCTGGAGCCCAGTGCGGACCTCTGGTGGGACGATGCACAGGTCGCTCGGGCGCAACGCTGGCAACTCGAGCTGCCCGACATCGACACCCTCAAGGGTTACCTGCTGGCCACGCTGGAGACCACACTGGAGCTGCTGGAGAAAGCGCCCGATACGGATACCGGCTTGTATTTCTACCGGCTGGCGCTGGCCCATGAGGACATGCACGGCGAAGATCTGATTGTGGCTGCGCAGGCGCTGGACATGCCGCTTGACATCGAAATTCCCGGGCTGCAGCATGCCCGCATGCCCTTGTTGATGCCTGCCACGACGTGGTTGATGGGAAGCGCTGACGACGGCGGTTTTGCTTTCGACAACGAACGTCCCGCGCATCCCGTCCCGGTGCCGGAGTTCGAGATTGACGCGCAGGTCGTGAGTTGGGCCCAGTATGTCGAGTTCGTCGACGATGGCGGCTACGACCGGCCCGAGTTGTGGCACTCCGAGGGTTGGCAGTGGGTGCTGCGCCAGGCAGGTGCCGAAGGCGCCGAGTCCGGTGGCCGGGCGCCGCGTTATGTGCAGCAGATCGGCGTCGCCAGTGGCGCAGTGATGCAGACCCGGTTCGGGTCGGTCCGGCGCATGCTCGGCGGGCAGTCGGCGACCCATGTCAGCTGGTGGGAGGCCGATGCCTGGTGCCGCTGGGCGGGTCGCCGCTTGCCGGCCGAGGTGGAGTGGGAACTGGCGGCCTGCAATGCGGCACGGCGCGGTTTTCGCTGGGGCGACGTATGGGAATGGACGGGCAGCACGGCCCGTCCGTATCCAGGGTTTGCCGCCGATCCCTGGCTCGACTATTCACAGGCCTGTTTTGGCGGCCACAAGGTGCTGCGTGGCGCCTCCTTCGCTACCCGTGAGCGCATGAAGCACCCGCGCTTCAGGAACTTCCAGCTGCCCGCAGCCGATCTGCCTTTCGCGGGGTTCCGTTCTTGCGCCTTGTGAACGACCACCACGGCAGCACCTCCTTCAGCGACAACACCTCACCGCAGCGCTGCGGCTGGTAACCGGCCATGGTGGCCAGTTCGGCCTGCCATTGCCCGCTGGCCAGCAATGCGCGCAAGGCCAGTGTGGACGGGTCGTCGAGCGCAGACTTGAGGCAAACCAGGTGGTAGGCCTCCTGTGCCAGGGGAACGAAGTCCAGCTGCAACTGGCGTGCGGCTGACTCGATCCCGAGACCGGCGTCGGCGCTGCCATCGGCCACCGCGTGGGCGACAGCCGCATGGGACGGCTCGGTACGGTCGAAGCCGGTGATGTCGCCGGGTGCCATGGCGGCCTGGGCCAGCAGTTCCTCAAGCAGCAACCGGGTGCCCGTACCGCGCGCGCGATTGACATACCGCACCCCGGCCCGGCCGAGGTCTGCCAGGCCTTGCAGGCGTAGCGGATTGCCGCGCGCCACGATCAGACCCTGGGTTCGCTGCGCGAAGCCGATGATCTTGTGCAGCCCGGGCTTGAGCAGGGGTTTGTAGATGCGTTCGGCAAGGGAGCCCGGTGCCGGCGAGGGCAGGGTGTGGAATCCGGCCAGCGTGCAGCGTCCCTCGTTGAGGGCGCGGATCGCATCCACACTGCCACAAAATCGCACATCAAGATGCAATGGTCCATGGTCGTCATGCTGGGCCTGCTGCGTCGGCCCCAGCGCCAGCGCATGTTCGCGTAACGCGGCCAGCGCGTTGTCGTGGCTGGCGTACAGCGTCAATACATGGGCGCGGTCATCGAATGCCACGGCGAACGCGCGCTCCAGGTCGCCGCGCAAGGCCTCTATCTGCGGCGCCAGGCGCACCTGTGCCTGGCGTTCGGCCCACATCAGCTTGTGGCCGAAGGGTGTGAGTTGTGCCGGCTGGCCTTTCTCCCAGGTGACCAGCCCATTGCCCAGATGGTCTTCCCAGCGCTTGAGTTCGCCCCAGACGTGGCGATAGGAAAACCTGAGCGCGCGCGCAGCGGCGGAGATCGATCCATGGGTGGCCACGGCCTGCAGCAGGTCGATCAAGGGATTGCGCACCAGCGCAGGCCCGGTGTCGCGCCCGAGGGTGTAGTGAAGCTGGAGCCTATGCATGGAGTTACATATCGCAGGTTTTTGGTGGCGCGCCTACGATACCCGAACATGTCCACCTTCTCGCAAAGCGCGGCAACAGCACTGCAGTTGATCACCTCCTTCGATCCGGACTTGTGGACCATCGTGGGCCGATCCCTTCTGGTCAGCGCCATGGCGTGCCTGTTGGCCTGCGGCGTCGGCCTGGCCCTGGGGGCCTGGCTCGGTGTTGCGCGTTTTCATGGGCGCGACGCCTGCCTGACACTGCTCAATACGGTGTTGGCTGTGCCCTCGGTGGTGGTGGGGCTGGTGGTGTATTTGTTGCTGTCACGTTCGGGGCCGCTCGGGTCGCTGGGTTGGTTGTTCAGTCTCAAGGCCATGGTGCTGGCGCAGGCGGTGCTGGTGTTGCCGGTAGTCACCGCCTTGACGCGGCAGGTGGTCGAGGATGTCGAGCGCAGCCATGGAGAACAACTGCGTTCGCTGGGCGCAGGCACGTTATTGCGTGGCGCCATGCTGGCCTGGGACGAACGGTTCGCGCTGCTGACGGTGTTGATCGCGGCCTTTGGCCGGGCGGTGTCCGAGGTCGGCGCCGTGATGATCGTCGGCGGCAATATCGACGGTTTCACGCGCGTCATGACAACCGCCATCGCACTGGAAACCAGCAAGGGCGATCTGCCACTGGCTCTGGGCTTGGGGTTGGTTTTGCTGGCGGTAGTACTGCTGCTCAATGTGTTGATCGCGCTGTTACGGGGCTGGCGTCAGCGGCTGGAAAGTGGTTTGACGCCCGCGCTGGCGGGCGGTGTGGCGTGAAGCCATTTGCGTGTTGCCGGTTGCCGTCGTCTTTGTCGTGGTGCTGATGCGGCAACTGCTGGCCTTGCGCGATGTCGACGTGCGGTTCGGGTCCGTGCGCGCGTTGTCGGGCGTCAACCTGCAACTGCATGCCGGCGAGCGACTGGCACTGGTGGGCAGCAACGGCAGTGGCAAGAGCTCTTTGCTGCGCCTGTTGCACGGTCTGCTCAAACCCGCTGCCGGCCGCATCGACGTTGCGCGCGGACTGCGTCAGGCGATGGTGTTCCAGCGCCCGTTCATGTTGCGCACCTCGGTGCTGAACAATGTTGCCTTCGGCCTGTGGCTGGCTGGCACGCGGTGGCGCGATGCGCGCGCCCTGGCGCTGCAGGGCCTTGACCGGGTTGGCATGCAGGCACTGGCCGGTCGCAATGCCAGGGCCTTGTCGGGCGGGCAGCAGCAGCGTGTGGCTTTGGCGCGCGCGTGGGTTCGCCAACCCGAACTCTGGCTGCTGGACGAACCCACCGCCAGCCTCGATCCGCATGCCAAGCGCGAGGTGGAGGCCCTGATGGCCGACTTTGCGCTCGGTGACAGTGGTCAAGCCATGACCACCGTATTTGCCAGTCACAACCTGGGCCAGGTCAAGCGGCTGGCCAGCCGTGTCGTGTACCTGGAGGGCGGTCGCGTATTGGCCGACCTGCCGGTTGACGATTTCTTCAACACCCAGCGGTTGCAGGACGTATCTGCTGCCGCCCATCTTTTTGTCAAAGGAGAACTTGCATGAGACCATCCCTGAACATTCCCTCCATGCTGCCCTGGCGGCTGATACTGCTGGCTGCCGGCTGCGTGGTCGCCATCGGCGCCTATGCGCAAACGACGATCACCATGGCCTCGACCACATCCACAGAACAGTCCGGGCTGTTTGCACACCTGCTGCCTGAATTCAAGAAGGCCAGCGGCATCGACATCAAGGTGGTGGCGCAGGGTACCGGGCAGGCCCTGGACATGGGGCGCCGAGGAGACGCCGATGTGTTGTTCGTGCACGACCGGGTGGCCGAGCAGAAATTCATCGCCGACGGTTATGGCGTGAAGCGATTCCCGGTCATGTACAACGACTTTGTCCTGATCGGGCCGAAGTCCGACACGGCCGGCGCGCGCGGAACCGACATGGTCGGGGCCCTGCAGAAACTCTCCGCTGCCAATGCCGGCTTTGTGTCGCGCGGTGACAAGAGCGGCACCCATGCCGCCGAGCTGCGCTTCTGGAAAGCGGCCGCACTGACCGACAGCAAAGGCAGTGGCTACAAGGAATGTGGCTGCGGCATGGGGTCGGCCCTGAACATGGCCTCGGCCAGCAATGCCTACGTGATGGCCGATCGCGGCACCTGGCTCAACTTCAAGAACCGGGGCGATCTGGCGGTGCTGGTCGAAGGCGACAAGCGGCTGTTCAACCAGTACGGCGTGATGCTGGTCCATCCGGTCAAACATCCGCATGTCAAGGCGGCGGACGGGCAGAAGTTCATCGACTGGGTGGTATCCCCGCAGGGGCAGGCGGTGATTGCGCAATACAAAATCGGCGGCGAGCAGTTGTTCTTTCCGAACGCGGGCGGCGACCAGTAATCACTGGGCGGTCATCTGCCGCTTCTTGGGTCAAGCGTTTCTGGGGTCAAGCCTTGCGCAGGCCCAGTTTGCGTTTCTGGGGTCAAGCCTTGTGGTTTCTGGGGTCAAGCCTTGCGCAGGCCCAGTTTGCGGTACACGGTCGCGCGGCTGACACCGAGCCGCGCGGCTGCTTGCGACACATTGCCGCGGGCGTCTTCCACCGCCTTGCGAATCAGATCGGATTCGATGTCGCGCAAGCGGCGTTGGCCGGCTCCGCCAGCCGCTGGAGCACGGTGCAGGGCGGAAACCGCCACGCCGTCGCCGCCGCCGGGATGCGATGGCAACGCCAGCGCATGCAGGCGCAGTCCGGACCACAAGGGCACGTCGATCGGTTTGCCATCGCGCCGGGCCGCATCGAACAGCAACGTGAACGGCAGTGCAAACAGGTCGTCGGCATGCGGGACGGCGCCATCGGGACCCGCCAGGCCATGCAGGCGCGGAACCATGTCGCGCGCCGCGCGGTTGAACGCCGTGACGCGGCCATCAATGTCGAGGCCGACCAGGGCGTCGGTGTCGCCTCCCAGCGGATGGCCAGGCCAGTTCAGTCGCAGCATCACGCTGTGCGGGCAATGGCGTGTCAGCGCATTTTCGATGGCGCGGGCCGATTGAACCGCCAGATGCAGCAGTTCCGGGCGTTCGGGCACGTCGACGCCGGTCAGGTCGAGCATGCCAACGCAATGGCCGGCGGGACCAAACAGCGGCGCGCCGGCGCAGCTGTAGACCGCGTTGTCGTCGAAGAAGTGTTCGCCGCGGTGCAGCCACACCGGTTGCAGGTCGGTCAATGCCGCACCGATGGCGGTTGTGCCGACACTGCGCTCGGACAAGTCGACGCCAACCCGCGTGATCAGGTCTGCGCGCCGATCGCTGCGGTCGATCGGCCCGCTGGTGTCGACAACAACGCCGTCGGCATTGGTCAGGACGGCGAAGTAGCGGGTATCGGCCAGGGCCCGGCCCAGATCGCGCAACACGCCGTGCGCCGCCTGGGTGAGCGCAAGGTTTCCGTCACGCACGCGCCGCGTGACGGGTGTCGAGACAGCATCGAACGTAACCCGTTGTCTGGGCTGGTGACCCAGCGCAAGGCAGCGTTGCCACGAGCGTGCGATCCAGGGCTGCACCAGATTGGCCGCGTCCGATGCATGGTCGGACAGCAACGTCTGGCGTGCATGTGAAATACCGTCCAGCCGCGTCGGCGACGTCGGTGGCCTGGTAATGCCGTGCTTGCCTGGTTGCATGAGAAGTCCATTGTGCACGATGGCACCCGCTGGCCACCGCCGCCGCACACCTGCGAATCAATCGCGTTGCGCGAGCTTGTCTACCGGGTAGTGGTGGATGGTGTTGTGGAGGTAACGCGCGAACAGGGTGATGTCTTCCTCACTCCAATGCAGGTTCGCGACATCTTGCCGGGAGCGTACCTGTTTGCGCAGCGACGCCCAGGTGTCTGCCAGCTTGCCGGCGCGCCAGTGCATCTGCGTGTCGTGCCAGGCTGTGCAATGCGTGTTGGACAACAGTTGTCCGCGCGTGGCCGGCGCAGCCGACGTCACCAGACTCGCGCCGGACGCCAGGGCGATGATGGCGCTGGCACAAAAGGTTGATGTTCACTGGATCAGGACGCATCCCGTATCGTTGTATCAAATTGAGAATATCTGAACTTGCCGGGCCTGAAACCCAGGGTTTTCCCTAGCGCCAATCCGCTGCTCAGCTTCAACAATGCGTATGTTCACCCGTTCATATGCAAGGTGCTGCAACAGCGCCACTACCCACAGGAGAGACACATGCAAAAGGTGTTGCACATCAATCCGGAAAAATGCACTGGCTGTCTGCAGTGCGAAATGGCTTGTTCATTTGAGAACTACGGCACGTTTGCCACCGCCAAGTCCCGCATCAAGGTGTTTGATTTCCACCATACCGGCAAGAAGGTTCCCTACACCTGCACCCAGTGCGACGAAGCCTGGTGTCTGCATGCCTGTCCGGTTGAGGCGATCACAATGAACAAGGCCACCGGCGCGATGGAGGTCAACGAGTCCACCTGTGTCGGCTGCAAGGTCTGCACCATCGCCTGCCCGTTCGGCACCATCAACTACGTTGAGGAAACCGGCAAGGTGCAGAAATGCGACCTGTGCGGTGGTGAGCCGGCCTGTGCCGATGCCTGCCCGACCGGCGCAATCACCTTCATCGATGCCAACTGGACCGGCCTGGGCAAGATGGCGCAATGGGCTGACAAGCTCGGAAACCAGCCCTCGGCTGCATAAAGGAGAGCACCATGTCCTGGACCGGAAAAATGCTTCGTGTCGACCTGACCAAAGGTACTATCAAGGTCGAACCCACCAATATGGAATGGGCGCAAGCCTACATCGGCTCGCGCGGCCTGGGTACCAAGTACCTGGTGGAAGAGGTCGACGCCACGATCGATCCGCTCTCAAGCGAGAACAAGATCATCTGGGCTACCGGCCCGTTGACTGGCACCATGGCCAGTACCGGCGGTCGTTACACCGTCATCACCAAGAGCCCGCTGACCGGCGCCGTGGCCTGCTCCAATTCGGGCGGCTACTGGGGCGCCGAGTTCAAGATGGCCGGCTGGGACATGCTGATCTTCGAGGGCAAGTCGCCCAAGCCGGTCTATCTGTACATTAACGACGACGTGGTCGAGTTGCGTGACGCGGCCCATCTGTGGGGCAAGAGCGTCTGGCAGACCGAAGAAATGCTCAAGAAAGCGCTGCAGGACCCACTGACCCGTGTTTCCAGCATTGGCAAGGCGGGCGAGAACGGCGTACTGTATGCCAGCGTGGTGAACGACCTGCACCGTGCTGCCGGCCGCTCGGGCGTTGGCACCGTGATGGGCAGCAAGAACCTCAAGGCGATCGCGGTGCGTGGCACCAAGGGTGTGGGCAACATCAAGAACCCCAAGGAGTTCATGAAGGTTGTCGCCGAGAAGAAGAAGATCCTGGCCGAAAACGGCGTCACAGGCCAGGGCTTGCCGACCTATGGCACCCAGGTGCTGATGAATGTGATCAACGAGGTCGGTGCCCTGCCTACCCGCAACCACAAGGATTCGCAGTTCGAAGGCGCGAAGGATATTTCCGCCGAGGCCATGGCCACGCCGCGCAAGACTGACGGCAAGAAGCAGTTGGTGACGAATCAGGCCTGTTTTGGCTGCACCATTGCCTGCGGGCGTATCAGCAAGATGGACGAGAGCCATTTCACGGTTGCCAACAAGCCACAGTACTGGGGCGCCACGGGTGGCCTGGAATACGAAGCGGCATGGGCACTGGGCGCTGCCAATGGTGTCAACGACATCGAGGCGCTGCAATACGCCAACATGCTGTGCAACGAGGAAGGCATCGATCCGATCAGTTTTGGCGTCACCATCGGTGCCGTGATGGAGCTGTACGAGATGGGTGTGTTGACCAAAGAGCAACTCGGTATCGAGGCGCCGTTCGGTTCGGCGAAGGCGCTTGCTTTCCTGACGGAACAGACTATCAATGGCGAGGGTTTCGGCAAGGAGATCGGCCAGGGATCGAAACGCCTGACGGCCAAATACGGACACCCAGACCTCTCGATGAGCAGCAAGGGCCAGGAATTTCCGGCTTACGATGGCCGCGGTATCCAGGGCATGGGCCTGGCCTACGCCACCAGCAACCGGGGCGGTTGCCACCTGCGCGGCTACACGGTGGCGTCCGAAGTGCTGGGCATTCCGGTCAAGACGGATCCGCTGGAGCATGAAGGCAAGCCGGAGCTGGTCAAGGCTTTCCAGGATGCAACCGCTGCCTTCGACTCGTCGGGCCTGTGCATATTCACCACCTTTGCGTGGGGCTTGGCCGACCTGGCTCCCCAGATGGCGGCTGCGTGCGGTGAGCAGTACACGACCGAAGAACTCGAGAAGATCGGCGAGCGCATCTGGAACATGGAGCGCGAATTCAACAACCGCGCCGGGTTCACCGAGAAGGACGACAGCCTGCCCAAGCGTCTGTTGACCGAAGCGGTCAAGAGCGGCCCGGCCAAGGGCAAGGTCAGTATGTTGCCCGAGATGCTGCCCAAGTACTACGAAGCGCGTGGCTGGGACCAGCAAGGCCGTCCGACGGCTGCGACCAAGGCACGCCTGGGGCTGTAACATCCCTGTGCCTCTTTAAAGAAGGCGGCTCGTTGGGGCCGCCTTTCGTTTTTCAGGAGAGATTCATATGCACCATGTCATCCTAGGCGCCGGCCCAGCCGGTGTCATTGCAGCCGAGACGATTCGCAAGCATGCGCCGAACGACACCATCACGATGGTCGGGGACGAAAAAGAGCCTCCGTATTCGCGCATGGCGATCCCCTACATGCTGATCGGCAATGTGGGCGAACGCGGTACCTACCTGCGCAAGAGCCTGACCCATTTCGATGACCTCAGGATCAAGCTGCTCCATGCCCAGGCCCGCAGTGTGGACGCAGCCGCGAAGACGGTCACATTCGACAACGGCGATACGCTAAAGTTCGACCGACTGCTGATCGCGACCGGCTCTCGCCCGGCGAGCCCGCCGATACCAGGCATGGACCTGCCGGGCATCCACCCTTGCTGGACGATGGACGACGCGCGCGCCATCATGAAGCTGGCAACCAAGGGAGCCAGGGTGTTGCAGATGGGCGCGGGTTTCATCGGCTGCATCATCATGGAGTCATTGGCGGCGCGGGGCGTCAAGCTCAGCGTGGTTGAAATGGGCGACCGCATGGTGCCGCGCATGATGGGTCCGACTGCTGGCAACATGATCAAGCAGTGGTGCGAGACCAAGGGCGTCGAGGTGTTCACGAAGACCAAGGTCGAGGCGATCGAAAAAGGCAGCGGCGACGCAGCGTTGAAGGTCAAGTTGTCCAATGGCAAGAGCATGGACGTGGACCTGGTCATCAGCGCCACCGGCGTCAAGCCGGCGATCGGCTTCCTGGAGGGTTCGGGCGTCACCTGCCTGCAAGGTGTGCTGACCGACGAACACCTGCAGACCAATGTGCCTGGTGTGTATGCGGCGGGCGATTGCGCCGAGGCCTTCGACAAGGTCAGCAACAAGACCATCATCAGCGCGATCCAGCCCAACGCCGCAGAGCAGGCGCGGGTTGCCGCGCTCAACATGGTCGGGCAGTCGACGTCGCTCAAGGGCGTGACGCAGATCAACGTGCTCGATACCCTGGGCATGATCTCCACCAGCTTCGGGGCCTGGGAAGGCGTGCCGGGCGGCGAACATGTGGAGCTCACCGACGAGGCCGCCGGACGCCACCTGAGCCTGCAGTTCAAGGATGATGTGCTGGTCGGCTGCAACAGTGTGGGCTGGACCGACCACGTCGGCGTGATGCGCGGACTGGTCGAGGGCCAGATCCGTCTGGGGGCCTGGAAAGACACGCTCAAGAACGATCCGACCAAGCTGATGGCTGCTTACCTGGCCAGCGCGCAGGCGCAAAGCGGCTGGACCGGCGCCATGGATTCGCGTCGCAGGTAAAGCGTTGCATGAAGATCACTCTCAAACTGTTTGCGTCGCTGACAGACTACCTTCCGCCAGCGGTCAAGTACACCAACATGCTCGACATGGACGTCGCACCAGACGCCAGCATCAGCCAGATCATCGCACCGATGGCTTTGCCGGAAAAAATGGTGCACCTGGTGCTGGTGAACGGACGATATGTCGAGCCGCAGGACCGGTTGACGCGCACGCTGGTCGAAGGTGATGTGCTGGCCATCTGGCCGCCCATTGCCGGCGGCTGATCGATCGCCCGTCTTCACGACATCACGTCTGCAACGCCGACGCTCCATCATTCGCGCTGCATTGACGCGCCAAAGGGATTCACTGCATGCAAGCGTTCTACGCTGACAGCTTCGATCGCGAGATGGGCTGCACCGACAAGGAGTGGCTCGGCTGGCTGCCACAGGCCATGGGCCAGCACCCCTACAAGATGGTCGCCCAGGCCTTGACTGCAACCATTGACAGCGGGCAGCTGACCCTGTCCTGGCGGGTGGGCGAACCACGTGTGATCGCGCTGGCGCGCATACCACGGCTGCTGGTCAGTTTTCGCTTCAGCGGGCTCGACGATGTGCAGCGTTACCGATTCATGAAGCGATTCGACCTGTATATGCAACGCGGCGGCGGCTGATCGCGGCCCTCAGTGGTGGTGCGCCTTTGGCACAATGGCGTGATGAACAAGGCGAAAACGAACGGTTCCCTGCCGCGCACAATGAGCGGCATGTTGTTGACGGGGCATGGCGACCTCGACCAACTCCAGTGGAGCGACACGATTCCAGTGCCTACGCCTGCGCGCGGGGAGGTGCTGATCCGGATGCGTGCCGCTGGCGTCAACAACACCGACATCAACCTGCGAACAGGTTGGTATTCCAAGGGCGACAGCGCGGCAACGGATGCAGGGTGGTCCGGCACGTCGGTGCCATTTCCCCGGGTGCAGGGTATCGACGCCTGCGGCCATGTGGCTGGCGTCGGTGATGGCGTAGACCCGGCACGTATTGGCGAACGGGTGCTGGTCGAACCCTGTCTGCGCGAGTCCGGTGGCGAAGTCCTGTCGCGACCGCGGTTTCTCGGTTCGGATTGCGACGGGGCGTTTGCACAGTACCTCGCCGTTGCGGCGCGCCATGCGTACCGGGTCGACAGTCCGCTCGACGATATGGCACTTGCGTCGTTCCCATGCTCCTATTCGACCGCCGAAAACATGTTGACGCGTGCCGCGGTGAGGGCAGGTGACCGGGTTCTGGTGACCGGCGCATCCGGCGGCGTCGGCTCGGCGGCGGTGCAGCTGGCCCGGGCTCGCGGCGCCGATGTAACTGCGATCACCAGCGCCGACAAGCGCGACGCGTTGCTGGCGCTGGGCGCGTCACGGGCGCTGTCCCGCGAGCAGAACCTGATAGACACACTGGGCCGCGACAGCGTCGATGTCGTTGTCGATCTGGTGGGCGGTGCGCAATGGCACGACCTGCTCGACGTGTTGCGACCGGGAGGCCGGCTGGCGGTGTCCGGCGCCATCGGTGCGCCCTTGGTGCCGATTGACATCCGTACCGTCTATCTGAAAGACCTGTCGATTTTTGGATGCACCGTGCTCGAGCCGCAGGTATTTGCCAGCCTGGTGACGCGTATCGAGCGCGGCGAGGTACGCCCGCTGGTGGCCCAAACGTTTCCGCTGCGCCAGATGCGCGAAGCCCAGCAAGCCTTCCTGGCAAAACGCCATGTCGGCAAGATCGTGTTGACCATTCCCGATTGAACGACCGGCGGTGCAGCCCCACCCGCACGACGCCCGCGCGATGTGTCCGGTGCGTACACTTGGCGCTCTCATCAACCCACTGGCCAGCCGCTCTGCCATGCAGACTCCCGTGACTATCAGACCCATTGCACCAGCCGAAAAACCCGGCCAGGCGCACGCGCTACGACAAGGTCGCGTAGCACCAAGGCTTCATTTTCTACTTCCATGGCGTCTGAAAAAAAAGTATGAACACAAAGGTCACCAGGCAGGAACTGGCGCAATTCCTGCAAAAGGAGTTTCCGCAGAACAAGTCCACCATTGAGTCGGTTGGCAACCGCATGGCCACCATGCGCCACACCATCGGCGAAGCCGAACTGCGACCCGGAGGCACCGTGGCGGGCCCGGTGATGATGTTCGTCGCCGATGTCGCGCTGTACGTCGCCATATTGGGCGAGATCGGCATCGTGCCGCTGACGGTCACGACCAGCCTCAACATCAACTTCTTGCGCAAGCCGGCGAGCGACAGGGCCATCATCGGGGTCTGCAAACTGCTCAAGCTGGGCAAGACTCTGGCTGTGGGCGAGGTGACCATCTACTCGGAAGGTGTCGACGACCCGGTGGCGCATGCGGTTGGCACCTACGCCATTCCCCGCTAGCATCGGGCGAGCCGCGACAACGCCCGCGAACCGCGTCACACACGCCACCCCTGGCAACCGCATCCCCGAACTGCCACTGCGCCATGACCCTTGTTGCCAACGATTTCGTCGACCTGATCGTTGTGCGCGATGTCTACATCGTGGCGCTGATGACCCTGGACTGACCACACGGACGGGCTTATGGAGTTTCTCTATTTTGCGTATGGATCGAACCTGCTGACGCAGCGCCTGCGCGCACGCACCGCATCTGCCACCGCTCTGGGCTGGGGCATATTGCCTGACCATGCCCTACGCTGGCACATGGCGTCGACCGATGGCTCAGGCAAGTGCGACGTGGTCGAGGACGCGCAAGTGCGCGATCCGGTTCATGGCGTGGTTTACAGGATCGACAGCGCAGAAAGACCGCTGCTCGACCAGGCCGAGTCGCTCGGCGTGGGTTACCGTGACGAGCAGGTGACGGTGCACATGGGGTCCGAACCGGTGCGTGTGTGGCTCTACAAGGCGCTGCAGGTTGATGCAGGCGCCGTGCCGTATGACTGGTACCACGCGCTGGTGCTGGGCGGCGCGCGCGAACACGGGCTGCCGGCGGTTTACCTGCGCGCGTTGGAGGCCGTGCGGACCCGGGTTGATCCCGACCTGCGGCGTGCCGCGCAGCACTTCGCATTGACGCGTGGAGCGGGTTGACGTCCATGGCAGCAATGCCCACGCGGACTCGCACGGCCGATCCCCCGGGTTTGACCGCCGGCTGCCGTACCATTGCCCGGATCAATCGCTTCCGCAAATGCGGGCGGTCCGCATGGGGCAGATGTCCCGTTCTTGTGCCACAGTCTTTTTGATGGAGTTGTTCCCATGGGCGTTGATCCGCTTCCCCTGTCGCCGGACCTGATCCGGACCTTGTCCGGCGTCACGACCGCCACCTTGACCACCGTGATGCTCAAGAAGGGCCTGCGCAACGTCTGGATACGGGGCGCGAAACCCATGCAAACTGGCTTGCCGCGCCTGGTGGGCCGCGCGTTCACGTTGCGCTTCGTGCCTGCGCGGGAAGACCTCGCCACACCGGCCTCGTGGGGTGCTCCCATCTCGACTCGCGCCGCCATCGAGGCCATGCCTGACGGCAGCATTGCTGTCGTCGACGCCATGGGTGTCACGGACGCCGGCATCTTCGGCGACATTCTGTGCGCGCGCATGCACAAGCGCGGCGTCGCTGCATTGGTTTCCGACGGCGTGATCCGCGATGTTGATGGCGTGTTGGCAACGCGGCTGCCGGTCTGGGGCCAGGGCACGGCGGCCCCGGCCTCGGTGGCGGGTCTGACGTTCGTGGGCTGGCAGGAGCCGATCGGGTGTGGCGGCGTGGCGGTGTTGCCCAACGACGTGGTGGTGGTCGATGCCGATGGCGCCGTGGTGATTCCGCAGGCCATGCTCGACGATGTGGTTGCCGCTGCGGTCGAACAGGAGTTGCTCGAAGGCTGGATCATGACGCAGGTGCATGCGGGCATGGCCCTGCCGGGCCTGTACCCGCCCAACGAAGAGAACAAGGCGCGTTACGAGGCGTGGGCGCGCAAGCCGCCCTGAAATTACGCGCAGCGCACCTGACGGCCCATCAGATTGGCGGGGTCGCACCTGCGCGCAAGCGCAACATTGTCCTGCGGGCCACCCAATTCGTTACGCATATTGCACGTTCCGTGGTGACTTCGCACTGATCGCTGCTTACCATCAGTGGCTTCTTCAAGGAGTATTCACCGATGGCATTGCAGTCCCCCTTTTTCGGCAAACGCGACACCGAGACCAACAGCCTGCGCCGGCCCACCACCATGGCCCAGCCCAACAGCCCCACTGGGACCCATGCCGTTCCTGCGCCAAGTCAGGCGTCGGCGCCGGCGGCTGCTACGGTGGCGCCAGAGAGAATCGACCCGGTCGCGGGACAGGATCAGAGTCATGTACCGGCAGCCGAGGGCGGCAGCAAACTCACGGTCGGCCCCAATATCAAGCTCAAGGGCGTCGAGATCACCGACTGCGACACCCTGTTTGTCGAAGGCACGGTCGAGGCAACGATGGATTCACGCCTGATGCAGATCGCCGAGTGTGGTGCCTTCAAGGGCTCGGCGTGTATCGACATCGCCGAGATCCATGGCCGCTTCGACGGCGATCTGACGGTACGTGACAAGCTGATCATCTACGCTACTGGCAAGGTCACTGGCAAGGTGCGTTACGGCAAGCTGGTGATCGAGGAGGGCGGTCAGCTGTCCGGCGAGGTGGTGTTTGGTACCGCCGAGGTCACCAAGTCGGCCCAGCAGCGCGAACGTGCCGGCTTGCAGGCGGCCTGAGCGCGGGTCGCTGTCGGCGGTCAAGGCCGTCGCGTAGCGCGGACGCTACCATCGCGTGCATGGAACAAAAATACATGCAAGGCGGGGGCACATGCGCAAACTGACACGCCGGCGGATTCTCACCGGTCTCGGCGTCGCGGTGGTTGCGGTGGGGGCCGGCATTTACTGGGTTGCCCGCCCCAAACCGGCGCCTATCGGTTTCGATGTCACGCCCGAGGCGTTGGCTTCTGCACGGGACCTGTTAACACGCCATCCCTCGTTCGATGCCCACGCCCATCCGGGCCGCAGTTTTGTCGATGGCGCCGAGAACCTGTCGGGCCTGATGTGGATCTACGCGAAGTTGGGCAGCTTCGAGGACAAGACGATTGCCGACATGCGTGCCGGTGGGCTGAGCGCCGCTGCATTTGCCGCCGTCGCCGACTTCCAGGCGCTGGGGCTGCAAGGCGAGGGTCTGGCTGCCGTGCGCGCGTTCGAGCCTGGCGAGGCCTGGGCTAGCTACAAACGCCAGATCGGGCGCCTGCAGTCGTTGGTGCGCCGCGGCCTGGTTGCGCCGATCCTGCAACCGTCCGACGTGGCTGCGGCCAGGGCGGCGGGCAAGGTGGGCGCCATGCTCAGTGTCGAAGGTGGTGATTTCCTCGAGGGCCGGGCCGATCGTGTTGGCCACGCGTATGCCGACGGTGTGCGGTCGATCACGCTCATGCACTACCGCAACAACGAACTGGGCGACATCATCACGGGTACGCCGGTGCACAAACGGCTGACCGATGCCGGTATTGCCGTCGTGCAGGCGATGAACACCCTCGGTATGCTGGTCGACGTAGCCCATGCGTCGGAGGCCACCGCTTTCGGGGCCATCGAGGCGTCTGCCAGGCCGGTCATCGCCTCGCATGTGCATGTGCACGGCAAGCTGGCGCATCCGCGCTTTATTTCGCGCGACCTGCTGCAGGCCGTGGTGGCCAAGGGCGGGGGACTGGTCGGGGCTTGGCCGGCCGGAATCGGTATCACCGACCTGCGTGGCTTCGTCGACCGTGCACTCGAATTGGTCGAAATCGCCGGCATCGACCATGTCTGTCTAGGTACCGACATGGATGCCAACTACAAGCCGGTGTTCGATACCTATGCCAACCTGCCGCATTTTGTCGCGGGGCTGATGCAGCGCGGCCTGCCGGAGACCGACATTGCCAAGCTGATCGGCGGTAACTACCTGCGGTTACTGGCGGCGGTGCAGCCCGGCTGACGCGCCCGGCGGCCTGCTGCCGCGGATGTTCCTGCGACAGGGGCTTGGGTTGCGGGTGCAGGGCGCAACAGACCTTCGTAGGTCAGGCGAAATCCCATGGCACTAGCGAAGCCGTATCTGCTGGTCCGACGACCCCTTGCGGACTTCGATCAGCGCATCGAGGGCCTTGACCATCGCCGGGAAGTCGGCGTGGCCGTGGTCCTTGGTGTCGAAGGTCGAGTCGAGGCGTTTGATCATGCGCCAGATCGACGCCGTGTTGACCCATGAGTCGCCTTTGCTTCCGCTCAGCAGCGTGATGGCACGCCGGAGCATCTCTGCGCCCGGATCCATCGGTGTGTGTGTGGCCGCGGACGGCGGTGACATGGCCGGCACGTCTGCATCCACCTGCGGCGGCTCCATGACGGCCACAGGTGGTGCCACGATATTTTCGTAGTACCGGAACTCATGGCAGCTTTTGGCCCAGTGCCGGTTCGTCGACTTGCGCGTGCCGATGCCGATCAGGGTGCGGCCGGCCGCCTTGATCTTTTGCGACACCGGCATGAAGTCACTGTCGCCGCCGACGATGATCACGGTGCCGATGTGGCCAAAGCGGTTGATGTCCTCGACCGCATCCAGGCACAGTTTGATATCGGCACCATTCTTGGCGCTCGGGCCTGGCGAAAACAACTGCAACAGCTCCACTGCGCCTTGCAGCAACGCATCGCGGTAGCGGCCAAAATACTGCCAATTGCAATAGGCGCGGTTGATGGCGATCGGACCGAACGACGAGGCCAGCTCGACGATGGCCTGCACGTCGATATAGGGTTCCTGAGCCTTGAATCGACCGTCTGGTTTGCCATAGACGCCTTCGCCCTGCGCCTGCTCGAGCAAGCTGGCGTGCAGATTCTCGAAGTCCCAGTACAAGGCTACCGATCTGTTTTCGTCGTTGTCGTTTCTTGTCATGGAATCGTTCTGGTTGAAGCGCGATCTTGGCTGGCAGATCCGGAATCCCGCCGCACCTACTCCGGATGCGCAAACCGCCGCTCAAGATACACCAGCAGCGTACGCAGCGTTTGCGCCTCGCCGCCGACGGGACGGCCGGCGCGCGCGATGTCGTTCCACGCGAACAGGTCGATGTGCAGCCAGTCCTGGTTCTGCGGCACGAAGTGCTCCAGGAACAGCGCGGCGTTGATGGCGCCGGCCATCGCGTTGCGGCCGGTGTTGACGATGTCACCCACCGTGCTTTCGATACCACTCTTGTATGGCGCCCACAGTGGCATGTGCCACAACGGGTCTTCGAGTTGCAGGCCCAGGTCGACCAACTGGCGCGCGCTTGCCATCTGGCGGCAGAACAGGGCGGGCAGTTGCGGGCCAAGGGCGATCCGGGCTGCGCCGGTCAGTGTGGCCAGGTCGATCACCAGCTCGGGGCGCGATTCGCACGCATAGGCCAGCGCATCGCTGAGAATCACCCGGCCTTCGGCGTCGGTGTTGCCGATCTCGATCTGCACGCCGCTGCGGGTCTTGATCACGTCGCCGGGTCGATAGGCGTTGCCGGCAATCGCGTTTTCCACCGCCGGAATCAGCACCTGCAGGCGCACCGGCAGCTTGTATTGCATCACCAGTTCGGCCAGCGCCAGCGCATGGGCGGCGCCACCCATGTCCTTCTTCATCTGGCGCATGCCGTCGGGCGGTTTGATGTCCAGGCCGCCGCTGTCGAAACACACGCCTTTGCCGACAATGCTCAGACGCGGGTGCTTCGGCTTGCCCCAATTGAGCTCGATCAGGCGCGGCGCGCGGCTGCTGGCCCGGCCCACTGCATGGATGGCGGGGAAATTCTGCTTTAGCAGGGCTTCGCCCTGGATCTGCCGGACCGTTGCGCCGTGCCGTTTGGCAATGACCCGTGCCGCCTTGGTCAACTCGGCTGGGCCCATGTGTTCGGCCGGCGTGTTGACCAGATCGCGCGTCATGGTGATGGCGTCTGCTTGCGCCAGCCCGCGTTCTGCCGCCGAGCTTGCCCGCAGCGCCAATCGTGCCGGCGCGCTGCGGCGTGACTTGTAGCGGTCGAACGCATATTCGCCCAACGCCCAGGACATCGCCGCCAGATCGGCTGGCACGGTCAAACCCTGGCTATCCATGCGGTAGGTGGCGTCGGGCAGCACTGCCGGCAACGCGGCGAGCGCGAATGGATCGAGCGCGTGCGCCACGCCGGCAAACACCTGCTGCAGGCTGCCGTCGGCAGCGGGCACCAGTGCATGGCTGTCCGCGGCGCCACGGAACCCGACGGTTTCAAGCCAGCGCGCGGTGGCGACCGGCAGCGTGGCTGCCAAGGTGGGGAAACTGATGGCGTCGACCACGGTGATGGGGGTGGCACCGGTGGGCACGGACTTCTTGAGATGAACGGTCATGGTCGGTAGTGGGTGATTGGCAGTATCGGAAATCAGTCAAGGTGGAGGCTGGCCAGGCGCATGCGCAAACGGCTCCGTGTCACCCGCTGCTGGACATCCAGCGGTATATGCGATTGTGCGGCACGCGTCGGCTCCGTCGCATTCCTCGGCCCTACCCTGCGAAGGTGCCGAATGGATGCCGGTGGCAATGTGCCTGCTGGTGCTGGTGCTGGTGCTGCTGCCGGGTCCCGCCTGTCCATCATCACGGCGGTGTAGTTGCGTCAGGATGCCCAGGCCGCCGGGCTGCTGCCCAGTGGAACCGCGCTCGACGCCCAGCCTGCCTGTATGCCCTGGACCTGCAACGGCCAGCGCAGGCGCCGTGCCGGGCCCCACACCGTTTGCTCGGTCTGCGCCATCCAGTCGTCTGGTGACTCTGGCGCCAGCGGCGTCCGTGTGGCGCCGTCATCGCGCAAGGAGTCCATCAGTAACGCGCCGGTGCGCGCCAGCGATGCACGCACGACGCTGCCTTGGCCGGTGCGTGCACGTTGTTCCAGCGTCCGCAACACGGCCGCAGCCATCAGGTAACCGGTGGCGTGGTCCAGCGCCTGCACCGGCAGCGGCACCGGTTTGTCGGCTCCCGCACTGCGTTGGCCCTGTTCGGCAAAACCCATGCTCATCTGCACGATGCTGTCGAATCCCCGCCGCGCCTGCCACGGGCCGGTGAAACCATAGGCGTCGAGCGCCACGTCGATCAGTCCCGGTCGCAGTTGTTGACGCCTTTGCGTACCCAGACCCAGGCCTTCGAGCGCATCGCTGCGATACCCATGCACCAGTACGTCGGCACATTGCAGCAACGACTCCCAACGCTGGCGCTCTGCCCCTTGGTGCAGGTCGAGCCGGGCACAGCGTTTGCCGAGCGTGCTCTCCGGCTCCAGCACGGCTTCGTCCCAGCCGGGCGGATCGATGCGCAATACCTCGGCCCCCAGGCTCGCCAGCAGCCGTGTCGCCACCGGGCCGGCCAGCACCCGTGTCATGTCCAGCACCCGGATGCCGGACAACGGACGCCGCGGGTTGAAGGGCCAGTCGCCGCGCATCGCCGCCGAACCCGCGTGCCATTGCAGCAGCGGCTCCGCCAGCACCGCCAGTCCCTGTGGATGTTGCTGCCATTGCTGCCAGCTGCGCATCGCGCCCGCGCAGCCCTTGTTGGCGACCACGGCGGTTTCCAGATCGGTTGCGTCCCACTGTGCCACAGCCTGTGCGACCAGCGCCCGCTCCGGCGCCACCCCGAGGACGGCCAGCGCCGCGGCGCGGTGGTGCGGGGCGTTTGTGTGCAGACGGATCCAGCCATCGCGGGCCAGGTAGTCGCCGGCAACAGCGTCCCATATCGGCGGCAGTTCCCAACCTTGTGGCCGCACCGACGGAGCGAACCAGAACGAGGCGAGCCGCCGGTCGACTTGGACCGCGTGCGCCTCGGATCTGCCCGATTGCATGGTCCGGGCAAGACACGCCGCAGCCAACCCGGCCGCCGCCATCGATGCCGCCGCCAGTTCAGTGACGGCAAATGGCGACGGTAGTTCTCCAGTACCGGAGAACGTGACCTGCGTCAGTGCGTCAGGCGCGCCCTGGCAGGCGTCCCACATGGCGGTCAGAAGTGTGGCTCGTGTGTCGGTGGCGTGGGGTGATGGCGCTGGCACGGTCGTTTCGGCTCCAGGTTCGTATCCATCGTGGGGGGCATGCCGCGCGGATCGCGGTGCGTCATGCGCCCAGGAAGCTGCGGGCGAAGGTAGTTGCGGCAGCGCGCGGCTTCTGCTACCGCGAACAACCCTCCGTATGAGCGGTTGCCGTTGCGAGTCGATGGTGCTAAGTTGCAGTTCGGTCGGTTGCCGAACTGGCGGCCGGGCGCGACATGGCTTCGCTTGTCGATTGCGCGCCTCGTTGATCAACCACTATTCAAAGCAGGAGACAAAAAAGAGACTCAGCTCAGTTCTCTGGGCGGTGCCATTGTTGCGATGGCCGCGATGGCGCTGACATCATCGGCCGTAGCGGGGCCCGCTGCATGCGGCAAGCGTGTCAACAACACGCATGCCAAATTGCTGGAGTGCGTCACAGTCGAAAGGGTGCGCGCGCATCAGGCCGCGTTCCAGACCCATGCCGATGCCAACAATGGCATTCGCACTTACGGGCAAACGCGGCAAGGGCAACTTCCGCAGGCCGGGGTCGGAGCCGGAGCCGGAGTTCTTGGGCTCGCGCCAGCAGCGGTAATAGCAGGCTGACGTAGAACAAGCATCCGCGTGCGGGCGACGCCTTGTCGCCCGCCACGAATTTTTTGTGTCAACCCCTGACGTAACTGCCAATGGGTTGGCGAATTTGCAGCGCTGTGCAAGTCTGGCGCCTTGACCCGCGGGCCACTAGAGCCACTTCAACGTTGCGGCATGTCGCGCGTGGAGTACCCCAGGTGCACGGCAGCTTCGTCCGGTATCGCCGGCATGCTGGCGTTCCAGGTCTCCCATGCGACGCGCATCGCATCCAGCCGCTCAGGTTCGCGTTTGGCCTTGTTCGCCCTTTCGCGGGCGTCGCCCGGGATGTTGAACAGGTAGTCGTTGTCGTCGACGCGCAGGTATTTCCAGTCACCATCTCGCAGCGCGCGCTGGTCGCGGTGTTTCATGCGCCAGTGCATCGGGCGGTGAAATAGGTGGTCCGGGTCGCGCAATACAGGGGCCAGTGACAGGCCGTCCAGCGGGTAGTCCGGATCAGCCGCGACACCGGCGACATCAAGCATCGTGGCCGACCAGTCCATCGTCATGCAGTGCTGTGCGCTGGCACCACCGGCTGCGATGCCAGCCGGCCAATGCGCGATCCACGGCACGCGGATGCCGCCTTCGGTCAAGTCCATCTTGCCGCCAACGAGTGGCCAGTTGTCGGAGAACCGCTCGCCGCCGTTGTCGCTGGTGAACACGATCAGTGTGTTGTCCAGCAGGCCGTGCCGGCGAAGCGACGCCACTATCTGGCCGATGCCTTCGTCCATGTGGTGGATCATGCGGCGGTAGGTGTCGATGTTGCCGCCGTCAAGGTGGAACAGGTTGTTGCTGACCTGGGCCGGTGTGTCGACGTCGTCCCGGGTTTCCCAGGGCCAGTGCGGGGCGGTATGGTGCACGCTCAGGAAAAAAGGTGTGCCGCTTTTGGCACCATCGGCCATGCGATCGATGAAGTCGATCGAATGGCGGGTGATCAGGTCGGTCAGGTAGCCTTCTTCAGCCTGTTTTTGGTCGCCCAGGTACAGGTCGTGCGCGCCGGTTGAGTTGCAGTGGGTGAAGTAGTCGACGCCGCCCGCCATCGGGCCGAAAAATCCCTCGTAGCCGGACAGCAACGGACCGAAATGCGGCAGAAACCCGAGATGCCATTTGCCCATCAGTGCGGTGCGGTAACCGCTATTCCTGAGTAGCGAAGGCAGCGTCGGATGTTCTGGTGGCAGGCCCAGCGTGGTGCTGTCCATACCGCTGCGACTGCTGATCGGCTCTTCGGCGGCACCGCGCAGCCGGTATTGGTAACGCGCGGTCATCAACGCAAACCGGGTTGGCGAACACACCGGCGAGTTGGCATAACCCTCGCTGAAGCGGATGCCGGCAGCTGCCAGCTTGTCGAGTTCGGGCGACACCGCGCCGAACGGCGTATCGCGGCCGCCATAACAACCGAGGTCGGCATAACCGAGGTCGTCGGCGACGATGAAGATGATATTTGGGCGGGGCAGGGGCGTGGTCACGGTCTACTCACCTTTCAACTTGGCAGTGCGGCTCACGCGTCCGCAGCGCTGTCTGCTGGCAGCGCCTGGGAACTACAGTCGCCCGATGTCCGGCGGAGCCAGGGGACATCAGTCGAGTTGGACGCCTGTTGCCTTGATCGGCTTCTCCCAGCGTGCCAGATCGGCCCGTTGGGCGGCCGCCAATTCCGCCGATGTCGAGCCGATCGGGTCGTAGCCCAGGTTGACGAGTTGCTCGGACACGGCGGGATTGCGCACGGCAGCGGCAACCGCTTTTTCAAGGCGTGCAGTGACGGCGGCGGGCATGCCGGCAGGACCGTACATCGCGAACCATGCAGTTGCCACCAGGTCGATGCCAGACTCCTTCAGGGTCGGAACTTCCGGCACCTGCGGATCACGCTTGGGCCCCGTCACCGCGATGATGCGCACCTTGCCGGAATGGTGCAGTTTGGCGGTTTCCGACACCACATCAAATTTGTAGCCGATATGTCCGCCGAGCAGCGCGGTATTGGCTGGCGCGCCACCCTGGAACGGTATGTGGACGAGCTCAACTCCCGAGGTTTGCGACATCAGCACGCCCATGAAATGGGGCAGCGTGCCGGCGCCAGGCGATCCGTAGGTGGCGTTCTTGGGATCCGCCTTGGCCTTGGCCATCATGTCGGAGATCGACGTGGCGTTGGTGGCCGGGCCGGACACGACGCCGAACTGGATCAGCGCGATCTGCGAGATCGGCGTGAAGTCCTTGACCGGGTCGTAGTCGAGCTTCTTGTAGACGTGGGGAAACAGCACCATCGGGCCACTGGGCAGGATGATGACGGTCTGGCCGTCGGGCTTGGCCACCTTGACCTGTCCGAGCGCGATCCGGCCAGCCGCGCCGGGTTTGTTTTCAACCACGATCTGGCTGAAGTCGTCGCGCATCGCGTTGCCGATCAGGCGCGCCAACACGTCGGCCGAGCCGCCCGGCGGGAATCCGACCAGGATCTTGAGCGGCGGTTTTTCCTGGGCCTGGGCAGCGATGGGTGCAAGCATGCCGCCGGCCAGCAGCATGGCCAGGGGCAAAAGAAGTCGGGAACGTGGTTGCATGGTGTTGTCTCCTGATGTGGGTGAGCCGCGTGTTGTCGCTGCACTGTAGCGGCGCGCGCCATAATTGTTCAAATCAATCGTTGTGCGTATTTACCCTGATGATGAAGACCCCCCCGCGCCTGACCTCTTCAATGGCGTTCGACGACCTGCTGTTGCAGCGTATCAGCCGCCTGCTGGATGCGGGCGGCGGCATGGTGACCCGGCTCTGCGAGGGCCGCTTCGGTATCACCCGGCGCGAATGGCGGGTACTGGCGTTGCTGGTGAAGGAGCAAGGTATCTTGCCATCGCAACTGGCCGAGCGGCTTCCACTGGACCGGGCGCGTACGTCGCGTGCGATCAGCTCGCTGGTCGGCAAGCAACTGATGACCCGGCAGGCAAAGCCGGGCAACCGGCGCGAGGCCATTTTGATGCTGACGGACAAGGGGCAACAGGTCTACGACGGTATGGTGCCGCTGGCGATGGACATCAACCGGCAATTGACCGCGGTGTTGTCAGCGCAGGACGCGCAAAGGCTCGATGCGATGCTGGACCGGATGCAGGCCTGTGCCGATGACATGATGGCGCATGCCGATCTGCCGAAGGCGGATCGCCGGCGCGGGACACGGCGGGACGTCGGCGGTTTCTCGTCAGGCCTCAGGTAGCGTTTTTTGTGGCCGGGCAGGCGCATGAGGCGAGTCCCGGACACCCACTGTTCACGGGAACAGGCTAATTCTTGTCATGGTCCTTGCCATGATGCTTGCGCTCCTTGCCCTCTTTGCGATCCTTGCGTTCGTGGCGCTTGAATTCCTTTTTCCCGTTGCGGTTGTCGTGTTCATGGCGGTACTCGTCGCGCAGCCAGTTTTCCTGTACGAAATACACCGGTTGCCCGCAAGCGCTGTAGCTCCTGCAATAGCGGCCCCAGTTGGCTTGGTGCGATTGCGGCACATACAGATAGATCGGGCGCTGATGGATCGCGACCGGTGATGGCAGAATAATGATGGGTTGCGGGGCAACCAGCTGCACTTGCGGGTAGTTGTTGATGTCGATGCGTCCATATTGGCCCGGTGCGTTAAGGCCGATGGTCACGCCGATGTTGGTGGCGGCATGGACCGGCAAAACGGCTGCTACGGCAAGGGTCAGGATGGCCAGGAATCTCATGATGGTACTCAATGTGTTGATCGATGCTCTGATCGCGCGGCGACGCCGGCGGCTGCTTCTAGCACAACATTGTGCTGACCGGCGCGTTGCTGCGCCATCGGACCGCAACCGGACTGCAGGTAGGACATCAGGCCCCGCCCCGCACGGAAGGCGCGCGCGGGGCCATCGCGTTTCGCCATCTGGCGTAGTCCCTGTCCCACAGCCGAAGGCACTTTCGTCCGATTGCCGCGTTGCGTTGCCCGATCTACATTGCGATCAGCTTTTGTGAAAGGTGCGGGCCAGTGGGCCATGCCTTCCCACTCTTTTATTTCATCCACAGGGGACTCCATGAAGATCAACTTCCATCTCGCAGCGATTGGTCTGGCGCTTTCGATGGGCTTCGCCCCAGCCTTGCTGGCGCAGACGTCCAGTGGCAACTACAGCAACCGACAGGTTGCCACAGTCGATAGTTTCGGTGTTGAACAACTCAAGAGGCTCACGCCCGGCAGCGAGTTGGCATTCACGCTGAACGGCACTCCGGGCGCCAGCGTGATCCTGCGGATTGCCGGCGCGACCGACGAGGTGCAGATGACCGAGGACCGACCGGGTGCCTACTCGGGCGCCTACACCGTGCGCACCCGCGACCGCCTGAGTGCTGCCAGCCTGGTCACGGCACTGGTGACCAAGGACGGGCAGACCGCCAGCGTGGCACTGGACCAGTCGCTGGTACAGGGCGCGCGCAGTCCTGCGCCGCGCTCGGTGGCCAGCATCACGGCTTTCACGGTGACTGCGCGTGACCAGGTGCGACCGGGCGATGAGCTGGAATTCGCATTGTCGGGCGCGCCCTCCGGTGCGGCGCGCGTCAAGGTCCAGGGCGTGCCGGCCAGCATTGCACTGACCGAGGTGCGGCGCGGCGTCTACGAGGGACGCTACACGTTGCGTCGCGGCGACCGCGCCACGCGCGATCTCGACGCCACCGCCTACCTGGTGGTGAACAAGCAGGAAACCAGCCAGCAATTCGGGCGCGCGTCAGGCGATGCAGGTTACGCCAACAACCGCGACGACAACCGCAACTGGCGCGGCGCCGACCAGAACGCGCGCGGCGCCGACCAGAAACAGAGCACCGTCACATGTATTGACTGCGGCGTCGTCGAATCGGTCGAACTTGTCACCATCAAGGGCGACAAACCCAATGTGCTGGGAACGATTGCCGGAGGCGTACTCGGAGGCGTGCTCGGTAACCAGGTGGGCGGCGGCCGCGGCAAGGACCTGGCCACGATCGCCGGCGCCGTGGGTGGCGCCTATGCGGGCAACCGGGTCGAGAACAACATGGACAAGAAACAAGTGCACCGGATGCTGGTACGACTGGACAGCGGTGCGACCCGCAGCGTCGACTACGACACTGATCCAGGGGTGCGGGTCGGTACCCGCGTGCGGTTCGACAACGGCGCTGTTGTCGTCGTTCAATAATCCACCTCGAAGACTTTTAGAAAGCAATTTCACATGAACATCCACCTCGGCCTGACGCCGCTGATTTCCTTGCTGGCCGGCGTGCTGATCCTGGTCATGCCACGCCTGCTCAACTACATCGTCGCCCTGTACCTGATCGCCATCGGTCTGATCGGGCTTGTTGGTGCAGGTGGCATGCGTCTGGGATAGCGGGAGCGATCCCGGAAGCAGTTTCATCCGCGGCGATGGCGGTGAAAGTCCCAATGGCTGCAGGCCAGAGGCGCACTGCGGTAATCCAATTAATCTGTCCGAACGGCGCTTCGCTGCGCCTGGGTCTGACGTTCAGACGGGCGCCGAGCCTTTCGCCAGAAGCCATGCCACCAACGCGTCATTGATCTGCCTGAACCTGTCGCAATTGATGAACATGACGGCGAAATTGGACTCCGGGCCCGCGGACTTTGCATCCAGCAGCGCTTGCAGAAAATCGTTCAGCGCTGCCCGGTTGGGAATCTGCGTCAGCGTATCGATACGCGAAGCGTCTCTCAGTTGGCCCTCCAGCGCCAGACGCTCCCGTCTGTCATCGAAGGTCGCGTCGGACAACGACGCCATTAAACGACGCTCGTCAAGCTTGACAATAGTGATCGCCAGTACCATCGGCTGCCTGCTGGCAGTGGGGTTGCTAGTGTAGTGTTGCATTCTGTTTAGAGCTTAACTTGGCATTCGCGCGGATGACCTTTTGCAAGATGTCGCGAGCTGTCTTGGTCCAGATGAACGCCTTGGGATTTGTGTTGTGATTGGCAATTTATTCGTCGATGGCACCGACCAACTCTGGAACGCTGGTGTACACGCCGCGGCGCAGCCTGTTCTCGGAGATGTCGCGGAAGAACCGCTCGACCATGTTGAGCCAGGATGCCGAAGTCGGCGTGAAGTGCATGTGCACGCGCGGATGCTTTTGCAGCCACTGAATCACGGCTGGATGCTTGTGGGTGGCGTAGTTGTCTGCAATCAGGTGCAACGTTTTGTCCTTGGGCGTTTGGCGATCAATCTGACGAAGAAACTTCAGCCACTCGGTGTGGCGGTGGCGCTGCTGGCATTGCGAGATCACCTGGCCGTCGAGCACGTTGAGCGCGGCAAACAATGTAGTGGTGCCGTTGCGCTTGTAATCGTGGGTCATGGTTTGGGCGCGCCCCTTTTTCATCGGCAGTCC
>Ga0209390_10000583_pt1 | contig 72760 bp, 63 predicted proteins | sample BON01_FD_187212 | JGI IMG/M metagenome (GOLD analysis project Ga0209390, IMG submission 187212) | Freshwater microbial communities from Lake Bonney liftoff mats and glacier meltwater in Antarctica - BON-01 (SPAdes) (version 2) | ecosystem: Environmental > Aquatic > Freshwater > Ice > Glacier...
AATGCCGCCGTTGATCGTCATACCCATGACGGGCTTACCAGTGATATTCACTTCCTCCCCAACAATGGTGAGATTGTAAACGACTTCCCTCGCACCGGCAGTGGCGAGAGAAAACAGCAGAAAGAGGCTCAGGGCGGGTTTCATAAAATGTAAAAAGTAGATAGTGAGTCTGAGTTAGCAGAGAGATCGACAGCAATCGCGAAGGTTTTGTAAAAAATATTTCCCGTTTTCGAGTGGAGACATCCACTTGACCCAATGGGCGGCTACGCCCCTGTTCCCATAAATTAACTCTACCGGACTTAAGTCCGATAGAGTCATAACTGTCCAGCTCGTGAGACCAGAGAACCTTACGTCCTTGGATCAATCTGACGAGGACCACGGTGATCGCGATCACAAGTAAGACATGGATGAAGCCGCCGATGAGGCCCAGAGCCCACAGAATTAAGAGGATGACGGCTATGCCATCAACATAGTTCTGGTTTTCTGATTGGGGTTTTCACATGCGGACTTAAATGGCTCCGGAAGGGTTAATGTGTTGATTCCTGAATCTCATCGCCGACCGTTTCGACATCCTGACCGATGCCGTGCACCGTTCCGCAGCTCGCTCCAAAGAGGGCGAATAGCGCGGATGTGAGGACAGTGATGAGTGTACGTTTGTAATTTAATTTCATAATATTTTGTTTGGTTTGGTTTATTGAAAAACGGAGAATTCCTTGTAGTGATTCGGCTGGTAATGCAGCTCGATATTAACCTTAGGAATTTTCCATTGCTGAAATCATAGCCTTGAATTGGAGATAGGCCTGTGGGGTGAAACCCTACCTTTTGCCCTACCCCCTACCTTTTCGCTGGAGCCGATCCGCTAGAGCGCCAGCGCGACCATAAAAAACGACCCGTTCAACTGACTCCGTTGGCAGCCGGAAGCTGGGAGAGGTGTGGAACCTCCTCAAGCAGGGGCCGGAGATGAATGGCAAGATCCGGACGGGATCCGTGCCAAGGGAAGACGGCATCAATGGCTGGCTCCGGTTGGTTTTCGGAAACGGATTCGAGTTTCTTCAGAATGGCGAGGAGGATCTCCGGATAGATTGTGCCATTGCGGCCCATGCAAAAATCGATGACCTCGGGAGGCCTTCCAGATCGTCCCATCCGCATTCTCATACCGTGGCTGTAGAGGCTCATGCCGAGTTCCCAGCGGGAGTTTTCGCTCACCAGGCGGAGGGAGCGATAGTGCAGATTCGGTTCGGCACGGAGGAATTTCATGGCTCGCGGCGGTCTGGATGGCCGAACCAACTGTTCTTCCGTTTCCCATCGTAATGGTCTTCGAAGACTTTGATCGCCTCTTCGACTCCCGCGTCCGCTGGCGCCCATTTTTCGACATCGGGGAAATCGGTGGTCGCGTTCCGGTTCTTCGCTTCATCTCGGAAACGGATTGGACACCAGAAGGATTCGATGTTGCGGAGCATTTCGCTACCGAGTGCCCAGAGGCCGGTCATCCAATCGCAATACCAGCACCAGAGAAGATCCGGGCCGGTGAGCCCCTGATACTTGTGCCGAGAAAGATTTACCCACTCGGAGGACTTGTAGGTGGGGAGCTTCGCGAGCCACGCGACGGGCGGATACACGATCAGCTCTGTCAGGCGGACGGCGACGAAGGCAACGGTCGCCGGTGTGGTGGCAAGTAAGGCAAGGTGATTGCGCAACGGCCCGAGGACACGACCCTGCGCGGCGGTCAGGGTATCGGCGGGTTTTCCACGGATCGCCCTATCGAGGAAGCAGAAAACGTAGATTCCGAGGAATTGCGAAAACAGGGCGGAGAGCATTCCGATCCAGCCGTTCATGAAGAAGCCGACGGCCCACGGAATCCAGGTGAAGATGCTGATGAGGAGATCCAGGAACGGTGCTCGGACTATTTTTTCAGAGACGTGAAATGCGAGTCTGCAGGCGACACCTGCGACGAAGAGCCCCGCGAGGATGGAGGCTGCGTGGAGGAGGAAAATGATCATGTGAACTGGTAGGATAGAAATCCAGAAGAGGGGTGAACCATCTGCGGGATTTTGGCCACAGTCGATTTTTTTTCAGAAGCGCATTGAGGACGACCAGAGCATGAGCAGGTCATTAGGGTCGTTCTTCGCATTTTAACATCCTCCACATCCGATCTCAATTTCCTGTTGCGCGGCTCAGATCGTTTTCCTAAGTCGCAGGGCGTTGAGGATAACAGAGAGAGAGCTGACGCTCATGGCGGCTCCGGCGATCATAGGGCTGAGGAGGGTGCCGGTAAAGGGGTAGAGGACGCCGGCAGCGATGGGGATGCCGAGGGCGTTGTAGGCGAAGGCGAAGAAAAGGTTTTGGCGGATGTTTTTCATCACCGCGCGGCTGAGGGCTATGGCTTTTGAAATGCCGTCGAGGTTGCCTTTCACTAGGGTGATCGCGGCGCTTTCGATGGCGACATCGGTTCCGGTTCCCATCGCTATGCCGACCTGTGCTTCCGCGAGGGCCGGGGCGTCGTTGATACCGTCTCCGGCCATTGCGACAATCGCGCCCTGCGCTTTGAGTTCACGGACGAGCTTGATTTTGTCTTCCGGGCTGAGGCCCGCGCGGACTTCGTCGATGCCCAGCGCTTTGCCGACTGCTTCGGCGGTGCGGATGTTGTCGCCGGTGGCCATGATGATGCGGATGCCTTGTTTGTGGAGTTCGCGGATGGCGGCGACGCTGGTTTCCTTGATCGGATCCGAGATGCCGAGAACGCCTTTCGCGGAACCGCCGATGGAAATCCAGACGGTGGTTTTCGCGTCCTCTTGCAGGTTTTCGGCGGCGGTTATGAGATCATCGGGAAATGAGATGTCCGAGTCTTCGAGGAAGCCTTTTTTGCCGACCCTGACCGTTTCGCCACGGATGGTTCCGCTGACTCCGCCGCCGGTGGTGGATCGGAAATCTGTGGCTTGAGGAATTTCGGTTCCGGCTTCCTTGGCTGCGTTGACGATCGCGCGGGCGAGGGGATGCTCCGAGCTTTCCTCCAATGCTGCTGCTGCGGCGAGTAGATCCGCGATCACGGTGCCTTCGGTTGCGATCCTGTCGGTGACCTCGGGTTTGCCGGCGGTGAGTGTGCCGGTCTTGTCGGTGATCAGGGTATCGACCTTTTCGGCGGTCTCGATGGCTTCCGCGTTTTTGATCAGGATGCCTTGCTCCGCCGCTTGACCGACACCGACCATGATGGACATCGGTGTGGCCAGTCCGAGTGCGCAGGGGCAGGCGATGATGAGGACTGCGACGGCGTTGACGAGTGCGTAGGCCATGGCGGGATCAGGGCCCCAAATCGACCAGACGATGAAAGTGATCACGGCGATGGCGAGAACTGCCGGGACGAAATAAGAAGCGATGGTATCCGCGAGTTTCTGAATTGGTGCGCGGCTTCGCTGGGCTTCCGATACCATGGTGATGATCTGGGAGAGCAGGGTGTCGTTGCCTACCTTTTCTGCCTTCATCAGGAACGATCCGGTTTGGTTGACCGTGGCGCCGATCAGCGGTTCTCCTGCGCCTCTTGAAACGGGAAGCGGCTCGCCGGTGATCATCGATTCGTCGATGTTGCTGCTTCCTTCCGAAATCGTCCCGTCGATGGGGACTTTCTCGCCGGGACGGACGCGCAAGATGTCGCCTTTCTGGATGTCTTCGATGGCGACCTCCTCTTCGTTTCCGTCGGTGACGCGGTGGGCGGATTTCGCGGCGAGTCCGAGCAGGGATTGGATTGCTTGTCCGGTGCGGCTGCGGGCACGCGCCTCTAACAATTGACCGAGCAGGACTAGTACGGTGATGACGGCAGCAGCTTCGAAGTAGAGGCTGACCTCGCCATCCATGCGGAAAGAGGCAGGGAAGATTTGGGGGAAAAGAACGGCGATCGTGCTGAACAACCATGCGGAGCCGACCCCGATCATGATTAGCGTGAACATGTTGAGGCTGCGGGCTGTGATGGAGCGCCAGCCTTTGGTGAAGAACATGCCACCCGCCCAGAAGACCACGGGAGTTGCGAGGGCTAGTTCGATCCATTTTGAAATATGCCTCGGGATGAGGGCGTGGAGGTTGAGGCCGGGGATCATCCCACCCATTGCGATGAATAGGACCGGGAGGGTGAGGACCAAGCTGATGATGAACTTCCGCGTGAGCGATTTGATCTCTGCCTTTTCGTGTTCGTCTCCGCTGACGGGAGTCATCGGCTCCAAAGGCATCCCGCATTTCGGGCAGTCGCCGGGTTTGTCAGAAACGACTTCCGGATGCATCGGGCAAGTCCACTGGCCGGGGCGGGCGCTGGAGGGCGCTGTTTCGTGGTCGGAGTGGTGGTTGCAGCAATCGTGTTCTGAGGGCATGGGGTTGGGTTTTGGTAGATTTTTTAAGAGCAGGCGGGACGCCCGGCTGTCGGATCAGCCGGGACGGCTGTTTTACTTCGCTGCTTCCTTGACCATGGCGGTGTATTTCTCCGGATCCGCGTTGAAATCCTCGATGCAGGATTTGCAGCAGAGTTTCACGGTGGTGCCTTCGTGCTCGACGATGACAGGTTTGCCCATGGAGCCGAGTTCCTCGCCGGAAACCGGGCAGGTTTTCATCGGATAGTCGTCGGCCGTTTCGGCGGCGACTTCGGTTGTGGGCGGATTGCTTTCAGTCGTTACGGTCTTTTCTCCGCAGGAAGCGGTGAACAGGGCGATGGATGCGATGGCTAGTATGCTTGGTGTTGTTTTCATATTTTTGTTTTTTGGTGAGATTTTTTAACCGCGAATGGACGCTAATTTTCGCGAATTGAGACTGGGGTTTTGTGGGTTTTTCGAACCGCTAAGGTAGCTAAGTGATATAAGTTTTTTGGGATGGGATTGATGTGGGTATGAAGAATTTTTAACTGCGAATGGACGCGAATGGACGCGAATGAAGAATTTTTTCCGGCATGTTTTGATTAGCGAAAATCTGCGTTTATTCGCGGTTGGGTTCTTCTTCGATTCTTAGGGATTTGCGGAGAGTCCCTTTTTTGAATTCGCGTTCGCGGAGCCAGAGGAAGATGACTGGGGTTACGATGAGAATGTGAAGGAGGCTTGAGATCATACCGCCTATGACAGGGGTAGCGAGGGGTTTCATGATTTCCGCGCCTTGGCGGTGGCTCCACATGATGGGGAGAAGGCTGGCGATGATGGTGCCGACGGTCATGACTTTCGGGCGGAGGCGGAGGCGGGCTCCGTCTTTGACGGCTTGGATGAGATCGGCTCGGGTGAATTTATCGCCCTTCTCTAACAGCCGCTCTTTTACCATTTCCTCGAGGTAAACGACCATGACGACGCCGGTCTGGACGGCGGTGCCGAAGAGGGCGATGTAGCCGACCCATACAGCTCCGTTGAAGTTGTAGCCGAGGGCTTTCTGGAGAAACACGCCGCCGCTGAGGGCGAAGGGCACGGCGAGCATGACGTGTGCGGCCTCCAAGGTGCTGCGGTAGATGATGAAAAGGATGACGAAGATGACGAGCATGACCATGGGGAAGACGAGCAGCATGGTTTTGGTGAAGCGCTTTTGGTTCTCGAAGTCTCCGGTGAGTTTGTAAGTCATGTCTTCCATGTCGATTTCGGAAAGTTTCTGTTCGACCTCCTCGACGAAGGAGCCGAGATCGCGTTCGGAGACGTTTGCCTGGACGAAGGAGCGGAGTAGGCCATTTTCCGAAGCGATCTCGTTGGCTCCAGTGGAACGGGTGATTTTTGCGACCATGCCTAGCGGGATGTAGGTGGGTCCGGGCGGCTCTTCTCCCATACTTCCCTGTGTGGGAACGGGAGACATGGTATTGTTTTTGGAAACGAGTATGCGGCTGAGTTCCTCGATGTCGTCGCGCTCGCTCCTCTGGACACGGATCTGGATGGGGAAGCGCTCGCGGCCTTCGATGGTGGTGGAGACGTTTTTCCCGCCGATGGAAATCTCCACCGCATCGAGCACATCTTTCGCGCTGAGGCCGTAGCGGGCCATGGCTTTTCTATCGACCTCGATGTTCAGGTAGGGCTTGCCTTGGACGCGGGAGGGCGAGACGCCTTCGGCTCCGGGGATGGTGTTGATAAGCTTCTCGATCTCAAAAGCCTTGCGCTGTATGTCGTCGAGATTGTCGCCGTAGATTTTCACGCCGACCTGGGCGCGGATGCCGGTGTAGAGCATCAGGATGCGGTTTTCGATGGGCTGGAGAAAGGCGGGGACGTAGCCGGGGACCTCCTTCATTTTCTCTGTGAGTTCGGCGCGGAGTTTTTGGTTGGTCATGCCTTCACGCCATTCGGGATTGCGCTTCACGCCGAACCAGCCGTCTTTCACATACTCCGGCTTGAGCATGATGGTGGTCTCCAACATTTCGGTTGGGGCGGGGTCGGTGGCGGTCTCGAAGCGGCCGAGCTTTCCGGCGACGATTTCGATTTCCGGGAGTTCCGCCATGACTTTGTCCTGCCATGACATGACGCGCTGGATCTCGGTCAGGCCGGTTTTCGGCATGAGGACCGGCATGTGGATGAGGCCGCCTTCGTTGAGTGGGGGCATGAATTCCTTGCCGAATCCGGTGAGGAGATTCGCGGTGGTGGGAAAGCCTGCTTCGGCGATCCTGTTGACGGCTGGGCGCGGTAGGCCGAAGGCGAGAAGGACGGCTGCGCCGAGGATCAGGAGGGCGATACCGACGACGGTTTTGCGGAATTTCAGTGCCCAGTTCAGGGCGGGATCGTAGAGCTTCAGGAGGAAACGCATGACGATGTTCTTGTCCTCCGCATGGAAGGGGCCGCGCACGAGGAGGGTGCAGAGCACGGGGACTAGAGTTACTGCGAATATCGTAGATCCGACCATCGCGAAGGTTTTCGTGAAGGCGAGCGGATGGAAGAGTTTTCCTTCTTGGCCGGTGAGCGCGAAGACCGGGACGAAAGCGAGGATGATGATGGTCATCGAGAAAAAGATGGGCCGGCCAACCTGTTTCGAGGCGACCATGCAGACATCGAAAGTTTCCTTCGAGGTGAGCCTTCCGCCCTTTTTTGTTTCCGCCTCCTCGCAATGGCGGAGGACGTTTTCGGTGACGACGATGGCGGCATCGACAAGCACGCCGATGGCGATGGCGATGCCGGTGAGGGACATGATGTTGCTGGTCATACCGAACCATTTCATCATCAGGAAAGAAACGAGTATGGAGATCGGCAGCGGTAGGGTGACGATGAGTATGCTGCGGAAGTGCCAGAGGAAAATGATGTGGGCGAGGGTGACTAGAATGATCTCCTCGATGAGCGCGTGCTTGAGGGTGCCGATGGTGTTGTCGATGAGCTCGGAGCGGTCGTAGAAGGCTTTGATGGTGATGCCGGGGGGGAGGCTGGACTGGATTTTCGCGATCTTTTCCTTCACGCGTTCGATGACCGCTTTCGCGTTTTCGCCGGTGCGCATGACGACGGTGCCGCCGACGGTTTCATCGCCATTGATATCGAGCGCGCCGCGTCGGAAGTCGCCGCCAATCTGCACGGTGGCGATGTCGCGGAGGAAAATCGGGGTGCCGCCCATTTCCTTCACGGTGACGAGTTCCAGATCTTCGGTGCCGGTGATGAGGCCGATGCCGCGCAGAACGAATTCCGCGCCGTTTTCCTCGATAACTTTTCCGCCAACATTGAGGTTCGCTTCTTGGACTGCCGTCATCACATCCATGGTGGTGACGCCGGACTGGCGCATCTTGGTGGAGTTCAGCTCGATCTGGTATTGCTTCACGAAACCACCGATGGAGGCGATCTCGGCGACGCCCTTCACGGCGGCGAGCTGGTAGCGGATATTCCAGTCCTGGACGGAGCGGAGTTTCGCGAGGTCGTAGCCGCCGTTGGGGGCTTTTTCTGGATCGACGTCGAGGTAGTATTGATAGACCCAGCCGAGGCCTGTGGCATCGGGGCCGAGCTGTGGGGTGACGCCCTCGGGCATCTGGTTCTGGAGGAAATTCAGGCGCTCGAGAATACGGGTGCGGGCGAAGTATTGGTCGACGTCTTCCTCGAAAATGATCGTGCTCAGGGAGAATCCGAACATTGAGGTGGCGCGGACTTCTTTGACGCCGGTGACTCCTTGGAGGCCGGTGGTGAGCGGGTAGGTGACCTGATCCTCGACTTCCTGCGGGCTGCGGCCCGGCCAATCGGCAAGGACGAGCACTTGGTTTTCGGTCAGGTCGGGGATGGCGTCGACGGGGGTTTGGTAAACGGCGCGGATGCCGAGCGCGACGACGAGCAGTGTGGCGCTTAGGACGAGGAACCGGTTTTTCAGGCTCCATTCGATGATTTTTTCGATCATAATTTAGTGGCTAGTGCCGTGTGATCAGTGGAAGACTGGCGTTTGGAAAAATTGGATTGGAAAGATGGAAAACTGGTGGCATTCTTTATGTGTGACTGCGATTACAACTGAACTGGAGAGAACTCTCGAACGTTTGGAACCCGAGAAGGCCAGGGTTTTGGAATCGCGTGTTCGCGAGGCAATCTCGGAAGCGGAGGATAGGAAAGAGCCGCTCAGTATTGAGGAAATGAAGCGCAGGCGTCCGGATCTGGCCGATATCATTGGATGTTGGGCGGACATGGAGTTTGAACTCCCACCGGAACTTCCTTTGCCACCCGCGAAAACTTGGTGATGCGTTACCTCCTCGACACCAATATATGGATCGAAGTTCTCAAAGGAAAAAACCTTCGGCTGGTGGAGAGATTCTTCGAGGCGAGGCCAGACGAATTGGCGACATGCTCTCCCGTTCGTGCGGAACTGATGCATGGTGCGGAAAAGTATAAAAATGCCGCTTTGAGAAAAAGTGATGTTATCAGGGCACTTGGCAAGGTGGTTCCACTTCCGTTCGACGACCGTTGTGCGGATCTTTATGGATCGATCCGCCATGATCTTGAAGAAAGGCGATGTGTTATCGGCCCGATGGATTTTCAGATCGCTGCAATCGCTCTTGTGCATGATTTGACGGTGGTAACCGGGAATGTGGGTGAGTTCAGACGAGTGACCGGCTTGAAGGTTGAAGACTGGTCGGGTGATGGGAATTGATCTCATGGTTTGATTTCCTTTCCGCAGGTGAGCATTTCGTCGCCGAAGTAGGGGTTACGCATCGGACGGTCGCCGGTTTGGATCCAGCGGCCTTTCTTGTCGGCTCCCGGGACGGCGTCATCGACCATGGGGCATTCGAAAATGTGGAGGCCGGACAAGGCGGGGGAGCTGTGGAGAGGCTCTAGGACTGCGTTGGCGGCCATGGAAAATTCCAGGAACGCGGCGCGGGCGGCGGCGATGGTTTCGAAGCCGTGGAAGTGGCGAGACTTGTCGAGAGCTTCGAGATCGGTCGGTGGGATGGTTGGTTGCAGCGCTTCGCCCAATTTTCCGGCAACCATCATGGCGGGTTCGGCTGCCTTGTTGAATGCGGGTAGATCGTCGGCGGCGAGGGCTGCGGACATGGCATCTGCGGTTTTGATGAACTCGGTGATGGCGGCGATCTGGATTTCATCCAATGGGGGTGCGTCTGCCTTCGGCTCTTCCTTGGGTGCGGAGGAGAAAGACCGGTCCATCTCTGCTTGTCCATCGATGAGGAGGGTGCCGTTGGTCACGACTTTTTCGCCGGCTTCCACGCCATCCAGCACTTCGAGGTATTCGCCGCCGCGTCTTCCGATTTTCACCGGAGCCTGACGGTAGGCGCCTTCGCCGAGATCGACATAAACGACAGCTTGCGGGCCGGTCTGGATGACTGCGGCGCGGGGGACGGTGAGCACGGGTGGAGAATCGATTTTAAGGAGACCCTCAGCATAAACCTTGTGGGAGAGTTCACGGCGGCCGTCGACTTCAGGATTGGCGAGCTCAACCCGGACTTCGGTGGTTCGGGTGATCTCGTTGAAATTCGGATCGATGAAATTGACGACTCCGGGGAAGACTTTTCCGGGCTGTGAAGGTACCGTGACGTCGATGTTCTGGCCGACCTTGATGAAAGGGAGGTCTTGCTCGTAGACATCGAAGAGGAACCACATGACGCTGAAATCGCCGATTTCCATCAGCGTTTCTCCCTCTTTAACATACTGCCCCTCGTAGGCGGAGCGGGAGACGATGGTGCCGCTCATCGGAGATAGGATGGTGGAGGAAAGGGAGTTTTCGGGCTTTTGTGAGACTTCGAGAATTTGCTCATCGCTGAGGCCCATTTGCTTGAGGCGCAGGGCTGCGGCGGCTTTTAATTCTCCGGTGAGACGGCGGTATTCGCGCTCAGCTTGAAGGAGGACCGGGCTGTAAATTTCCATCAATGGCTTGTCCTTCGTGACTTCAGCCCCTTCGAAGATATTGTAGAGGTTATCGATGCGAGCATCCACATAGGGGCTGACGATGCGATGGGCGAGGGCGTTGTCATCGATGGTTCCGGCGACTTCCAAAGTCTGCCTGAGATCACGGACGGCGACCTCTTCGGTCGCGACGCCGACGACCCGGATCTGCGAGTCGCTGAGGGCGATGATGTCTTCACCGTCGGATTCAGCGAAGCCTTTGTCGCCGGGATAGACGGGGGTTAGCGCCATACCGCAGATGGTGCAGCGGCCGGGCTTGTCGCTCTTGATCCAAGGGTGCATGGCGCTCTGGTAGTAGAGCGGCTGCCTTTCGGATGAGGTTTCCTGTGGGTTTGAATCCCTGAGGAAAAACCATGTGGATGCGCCCACGATGAGGGCGGTGATAAGTATGGTGAGGAAGGTTTTCATGGGATCACTTGGAGCTAAGTTTGGGGACGAGGAGGTTGAGTTTTTCGGTGGCGGCTAGCTGCATTGCGATCTGGCGGCGCTGTTCGAGATCGACGGAGAAAAGCATGCGGCGGGTATCGAGGAGATCGGTGAGCGGGGCTTTCGAGTTGATCCATGAGGCCTGTACGGATTTGTTTGCCTCGTTGGCTTTGTCTTTGATTTCTCCGCCGTAAGCGCGGGCTTGGGCGGCGGCGTTTGCTGCTTCGGTGGCAGCGGCGATGACCTGTCCGGCGACTTCGCGGCGAACCGTTTCGACATCGGCTGTGGCTGCATCCGAACGGAATTTTGCGGCATCGACCTTGGCTTGGTAGTTATCGCGATTGAACCATGGGACTGACATTTTCAGGCCTAGCGTTGTGCCACGGTATCCGTCTTGGGAGTATCCCCTTGTTTCGACGCCGGCTGAGAAGGAGGGCAGTCGTTCGCGGTCGGCGATACGGATGTCAGCATCGGCTGCACCGACCATTTCCGTCATGGCACGGACTTGGGGATTGGCGAAGGGGATGCGCGCGACTTCCCCGGCGATCTGGGGAGTCGGCGGAGCGGAGACGGGGAGACGGAAAGTAGACCAAGAGTTCGAAATGGGTTTTCCCATGACGATATTCAACTGGCGGGCAATCCCCGCGCGAGTGCGCCGGGATGCGGCGACTTCTTGTTCAAGTTTCACTTTTTCGGAGGCAAGCCGTATGCTGTCGATGCTAGTGGCTCCCGGATTCAGAGCCATCTGCTGCGCGGTTTTCTCCATTTCCGAAAGCCATGTGAGCTCGCCGGAGGAGAGGCGGACGATCTCGTCGGCGAGCGCGAGTTCGATGGCGAGCATGGTGGCTTCGGTGCCGGAATTGATTCTTGCGGCACGGGTTCTTTCGGCTTCGGCGCGGCGGAGAGCTGCGGTTTTAAGAAGATTTGCTTGGTAGAGGCCTGGCTTGGGGAAAGGGATTTCGAAACCGATTTGGAAGTCGCCTTCTTCACGGCGCATTTGTGGACGGCGTGCGGCCATGAAACCAAGGCCGACCGTGGGTTCGTCCCAGAGGCGGACGGCGCGGACGTCCTCATTTGCAGCGGCTTCCCGATATTGGGCGGCTTTTGCGGAAGGGTGTTGGGCGGCAGCCTCGATACGGATGGTATCGAGGCTGGTGTCATCGAGCAGTTTTGATTCGGCTGCTTGAATGAGGGGCCCGGCTAGCAGCCAGCCGGGGAGCAGTATTTTGGAAAGGTTCATAATTCATCTGATTGGTCTTTGGTTCCCGGTTTGGGAAATCGCCCGACAGCGAAAAAGCTGGGGGCACAGTATGCCTATAGAGGCGGCCAATCAAATGGTGTATCGGCAGAAGGTAACTCGGAGAGCGACTCCGAGGTAACCGCTGTACTCCTCGCCTTTGGGCATAGCCCGCAGTTCGGATTCAAGGTCGGCTCCGTTTTCGATTTTGGAAATTTGCGTATCCGTGGAGACGATGACCGGAGCGTGACGCTCCTGCATTACAGGTAGAGCGGGAGGAGTCTTCTTTTCATCTTCCTCTGAGCTTGCGCAGGGGCATTTCGGGAGGTCTTGGCAGCAGCAGGAGGAGGTCTCTGCACAGCTGGTTCCGGCTGCCGTGGATGATGTGATTCCGACACCAAACAGCGAGACTTGGAGGGCAACTCCAAGTAATAAGGCTGTGATTTGGCGAAACATCATTAGATAGTAACTTCGGTGGTCATATACTTATTTCAAGGAAATTTATCTGACCGAGATTGGTGAGAGTCCAAGAGCGTCAAATGGAGGATGGAAAACTGGGGAGGAGTGCGGAGATACTGATGGCGGACTCCGTCGGAGGTGGAGATCGGGACTTCGATGCTGACTGCGCCACCGCCACCGCGACGTTCCATCAGTTTGGCGATCTGGTAGCTTTTTTGACCGTGTGAAAAAGACGGGAGTGGGGTCATGATGATATTGCCGTGGCGGTCGGTCTCGATCAGGTGCTCCAAATGGGCGTAGAAAGGATCTGCCAACAGTTCATCCGAGAGTTCGAGATTGAACGCGGTCTGGTCGCTGTGCGCGGGAAGTTGAATTAATAAAGTCCCGATGAATATAAAAGAGCAGAAGTTTTGAGTCAGAACAAGATAGTCCTGACTCCTTACACTTCGTTCCACTCGCCGAAGCGACGAAATTTATCGTAGCGCTCGTTGAGGAGTTGCTCGGTTTTGAGAGAGCAGAGGTGGTCGAGGTGCTTCGAAATGTGCTCGCGGAACGACTCTGCGGTGGCCGCGTGGTCGTGGTGGGCGCCGCCGATCGGTTCGGGGATGACGCCGTCGATAAGCTTGAGCTTGAGAAGGTCGGGCGCGACGAGTTTCATCGCTTCAGCGGCTTCAGGTGCGTGTTTCCGGTGTTTCCAGAGGATGGCGGCGCAACCTTCAGGTGATATTACTGAGTAGTAGGCGTTTTCCATCATGATGACGCGGTCGGCGACGCCGATACCAAGAGCACCACCCGATCCGCCCTCTCCGATGACGACCGCCACGACGGGAGTTTTGAGGAGCATCATTTCGCGGAGGTTGAAGGCGATGGCTTCGGCGATGTTGCGTTCTTCCGCGCCAATACCAGGGAAGGCACCGGGGGTGTCGATCAGGGCGATGACGGGCATAGAGAACTTTTCTGCAAGTCTCATCAAGCGGAGTGATTTGCGGTAGCCTTCGGGATGGGCGGAGCCGAAGTTGCGTTTGAGGTTCTCTTTGGTATCGCGGCCTTTCTGATGGCCGAGGACCACGCATTTGTGATCTCCCAGCATCGCAAAGCCACCGGGCATGGAGGCGTCGTCTCCGATGTGGCGGTCGCCATGGAGTTCGGTAAAATCTGTAAATGCCAGTGAGACATAGTCGAGCATGAACGGCCGCTGGGTATGGCGGGCAATCTGAACGCGCTGCCATGGGGTCAGGTTGTGATAGATGTCGGAGCGGGTTTCGGCGAGTTTACGCTCCATCTTGCCGATTTCTTCGGATAAGTCGAGATTCTGCGCGGCAGCCTTCGAGCGGAGTTTTTCGATCTCTTTTTCGAGTTCTGCGGCAGGTTTTTCAAATTCGAGGAGTTGCATCGGGATAAAAATTCAAATCTCAAAATTCAAATCTCAAGAAAGAGAAAGAATCATGGTTGCGGGACCTTAGAGGAAAGTGCGGGCAATGGAATTGCGAAAATTGGTCATTTTTTAGGTGAGCGGATTTCGACTTCGTTGCCGGTGCGCGTGAGTAGGAAAAGCTCTTCGATATCGGCTGCTTTGATGAAAATTCCACGCTGTGGGGATTCATCGTTTTCGTCGTATGGAAAGATCTGGACGGCTGGGTTCTTGAGTAGGATTGACTTTGAGGTGGAGCGGTAGTTGGCGGCGGTGGGCAGCACGGCTCTTCCGTCGAGGGCCGAACGGCGGGAGGAGATGACGGTCTTGCCGGGACTTAGGGTGATTCCGTGCATATCTAGGATAGGGTATTCGGCGACGAATTTCGCCTCGTCCCAGAGCGAGAGGGACTTGCGATATGGCTCGATGACGATGCGGAAATTGAGGGGCATCAGCATTAGTTCGTCACCGGGTTGGAGGTTTTGCAACTCCATCATTCCATTGAGGTGCATGACCATGTCGAGAGAGGTATCGTGGCGTCCGGCGATGGCGAAGTAGGAATCGCCGCTTTTTACCTTGTAGGTCGATTTTCCTTTTTTGAAATCAGTGGAGAGGATTTCGTCGAGATTCATCATGCTGACGATTCGACGGGCGGTCGGTGCGGCGGGTGAGGTAGGAAAGACATTGACTATAGCTATCAGTTTTTCCCTGCCCTCTGGAATTTTGCCTAGCGCGATGAGTTCGTGGGCTTTTTGGAAAGCGCGGTCGCCGGGTTCGAAATCAGGCATTTCAGCGGCTTCGAGAGCTTTTGCAAAATCTTCTTCCTTGGTGACTTGTATGACGGAGCCGGCCTCCGGGATGATTTCTTGAAAGATGCCGCCCAGCGGTTTGACGGCGATGTGGTAGGCAAGCATCGCGGTCAAGGTGATGACTCCAGCGACGGCAAGGCCAGCGATGATCTTGATAATGAGCCAGATTCTCATATGGCGTTTCGCTTCGGGATTTCGCCTAGATCAGGCCCTTGCGTTTGAAGTCGAACGCATTGATCGCGTGGGAGCGCAGAATCATCTCGAAAGAAAATTTCAGGATGGATATCTCCCATGTGTCATCGACTCCTTCGATGATGGCGCGGGATGGATTGCCGGTGCGGCGGATGTCTTCGAGGACTCGGTCGCGGACGGCTTCTATGGAGTCGTGGACGAGTTCTTCATTGACGGCTCCGCGTTTGAAGCGGAAGCCGTATTGGAGAAACGCCAGATCTTTGCCCTGCTCTTTGAGTTTTTCGACCAGCTCGTCGAGGCGGGCGCGGGCGTTGTCATCGAAACCTTCGAGTTCGATGCCGCGGTAGGGCTCTGGACGGAGGATACGGGGTTTCATCGCTTCCACCTCGCCGGTGCGGATGCGGACCTTGCCGACTTGATCCATCGGTTCGCTGAGAAGCTGGAATTCAAAACGGGTCTCGCCGAATGTCTGAATCCGATGATCGGGTTCGTGAAGCACACGGGTCGTTTCCATGGCGTATTGGATATCGTCTTGGCTCGGCATTCTTGAAGGGTGGTTGTTTCCGGGAAGATCATCTTCCTTTTCAATAGTATCAGCCGAATCGGGCCGGAATGCAAAGAAAACGGTGGGGAGACCGCCGGTTCTTGGGGAAAGGTTGCATTAGAGAGCAGTCGGACACCTAGTCAGTTTTTGGTTGGAAATGCATTTTTTGTTTCGGCGGATCGTAACAGATTCTTCAAAAAGGCGCAGAAAAGGGTGGTTGCCGTTTGGAAACCACCCTTCGCTTGAAAAAATTCAGCGATTCGCTGATCAGCCTTTTTTACTGGTGATGAAGATGACGACGTCGTTGACGGCTTGGAGCTTTTCGGCTTCATCGTCGGGAACTTCGACATCGAATTCCTCTTCAAGAGCCATAACAAGCTCGACGGTGTCGAGGGAGTCGGCGCCGAGGTCTTCGACAAATTTAGCTTCCAATGTGACTTGGTCGGCACTGACGCCGAGTTGGTCCACGATGATTTCTTTTACCCGTTCTTCGATCGATTTGTCTGACATGTGTTGAGTGGTTGTGAGTTGGTGTGGAGAGTGGTTAGCGCGGAGGGGGTATCGTTGGCAACCATGAAAACCTCCAATTGGATGATACTGGTCGGATTTCTTGATGATTATTCGGTTTCGGGGCGATCGCCGGTAATGACGATCTTTTCGATTGCGGTGTATTCGATGATCTCGCCAGAGAAGTTTTCACGGATTTTCCGCATGAGTTTCTCGGCAGGTTCGTCGTTCTCCTTTTTGAAGCCGCCATACGTGAGGCCGTCGATGCGGGCACGGCCGCTGCCGGATTCGCCATTGTATTCGATGAAGGCAATGCCTTTGGTGTCCCATTTGCGGAGGTCGAGGGTTTTCATATCGTGATAAGGGATTGGTTTGCCGTTGACGGTTTGGAGTGCTTCGTGACCGGCGACAATCGAGCGGCGGGAGGTGCGGATGAGGAAAAACAAGGTCATCAATGAAAGGGAGAGGCAGATGTAGAAGACGATGATCTGCTCGCGTATTTTGCCCGCATCGAAAGGTTTTTCCGAGGGATCTTCATTCATTCCTTTCTCGCCGGAGTATTCCTGCCAGAGAAGATGTGATTGGAGGGTTTTGACCCTATCGTAGTTGGTAAGGATTTCCGGCCATTTCATCGGCAGTTTGATATCAGCCGGAAGGATGGAGGTGTCCTTGGGGAAAGCGATGGTTTGTTCGGTGGCGAATTCTTTCCATTTCTCGGGTGTGAGATCTCCTTGGGAGTCGAGACTGGAGAATTTGTCGACCGCAGGCTTGAAGGCTGCGTGAACGTAGTATTCGAGATTTTTTTTCCGGTATCCGGTGGTGCCGTCGACGTAGAAGAGCACTGTGAAGACGCTGAACATTGCCAGCATGGCGGCGGCTCGAAGAGTGAACCAAGGGGTGGGCTTGCAGATAATCTGCTCCGGTGTGGTCATAAGCTTCTGATAGAAAAACGGACTTGAGGAAAAATGCAAGCAGCATCGGGTGGCGCTTATGGGGCAGGGCGATCTTTGAGCCATGCATCGAGCAGATCGGGCCAGGTGGCGAGGTTGCCTTTTCCTTTCAGGCCGTAGCCGTGACCGCCTTTTTCGAACATGTGGAGGGAAACCGGAACTTTGTTTTCCCGACAGGCTGCTGCGAAAAGCATGCTATTTCTGCAGTCAACGCCGTCGTCGGAAGTGGTGAGGAGGAAGGTGGGCGGGGTATTTTTGGTGACTGCCTTTTCGGTGGAAAGTTTCTCCAAGAGTTCGGGTGAGGCATTTTCACCAGCGAGGTTTTTCCGTGATCCAGAGTGACCGATTTCAGTCATCGTGATTACGGGGTAGCAAAGGATGGCAAAATCGGGGCGTGCGGAGAGTTTGTCGATGGCGTCTGAAGTTTCATTCTCCAAAGTGTCATTGAAGCTGGTGGCGCAGAGGCTGGCGAGGTGGCCACCTGCGGAGGAGCCCATCACGCCGATATGGTCGGGTTTGATGTTCCATTGCTCGGCATTTGCGCGGACGGTGCGGATTGCGCGGCGGGCGTCGAGGAAGGGGACGGGGTATTGGTAGCCGAGTCCGCCGCCGACACGGTATTTCACTACGATTCCTGCGATACCGCGCTCGTTGAGCCATTTCGCGTAGGCGTGGCCCTCGTGTTCCATGGCGAGGATGCTGTATCCGCCGCCTGGGAAAATGACCACTGCCGCGCCGGTGGCTTTTTCCTTTTCAGGGAGGGACACCCAATATTGAGGGATCTCGATCATGGACAAGCGTCCGCCGTTGCCCACGGTCTCGGTGCCTGCGGGTGGTTGTGGTGCGCCGGGTGCTTCGGCTGGCCAGAGGTTTTGCCATTCGGCATGGATGAGTGCCGTCGAGAAAAGAAGTATGAGTAGGATTTTCATATCTTAGTGAGGCGTTCGAAATTATTTCTTCAGCTCGAAGCGGCGTGAGGCTGCTTTTTCTGCGGATGGAAAGTCATCAGGGATTTCTTGGGTGACCTTTCCTGTGGCGGCCCATTCGGAGCCGCGGAGGAAGGTGACGATGAAGCCGATGCCCTCGAAGGCCTCGGTATCGTGGCCGAGGGTGGTGTGGAAGACGCGGCCCTTGCCGTAATCGATTGTCATCAGTATCGGTTCGTTGCGACCGGCTTCTTTGAGCGCCGGGGTGTCGGCAGCGGTGGCGAGGATGGTCATGTTTTCCGCAGGGCCACGCAGCATGGAGTAGCATTCGTCTTTGGTGTGCATCCAGAAATCCGGGACACCTTTTGTGATGGGGTGGTCTTTTTTTCGCATCGTAATCAGAAACTCGCTCTGCGGGCCGTGGGTGCCGCATTTGCCTTCTCCGTCGTCGCAGACGATTTTTCCATCGGCGTCATAGTAAACGTATGGGCCGGATTTTTCATTGCGACCGCCCCAGCCGCCCAGGCCGATCATTTTATTAAACTCTTCCCAGTTTCCCCAGCTGTTGTTGGCTGCATGCACGACGACGAGTCCGCCGCCTTCTTGCATGTATGTCTCGAGGCCGCGTCTGGTTTTCTCTGGCCAATCAGCGGCACCGAATCCGAAGTTGCTGATCACGATGTCATATTTCGTAAAATCAGGAGCGAAGTTCGGATCGGGCTGGGGTTTCTTGGTGCCCTCGGATTCGCCGACTCCGGCGAGCGGCAGCCAGTCCTTTTCGCGGTCGAAGTTGGAGATGAAATTTGTGCGGGCGATGTCCACCTCGAACAAGCCGCTGTCGGTGAGGTACTGTTTCATCATGATCGTCGATTTAGGCCAAACTGCGTGATTGTTCTGGCCGTCGACGATGAGGGCTCTGAGTTTTTCCGCAGCGGAGGCGGGGAGGGTCAGGGTAAGTAGAGTGACGAAGGCGCAACGAATCAATTTCATGATTCGAGCATACGGAGGGGAAGACCGGCTTCGATCAAATTTTTTGGCGACTCAAATGCTAACGTTTCCGGCGACGATGAAACCGATGGGGTGGATATGCCGGAGGATAAGAGGGCTTCGAAGAGGGAGAGTCGGTCGAGGATTTCGTCGAGATTGTCGGGAGCGAGGGTGAGGATGCCTTCAGGACTGCGCCTGATGACCCAGCCGAAATTGCAGCGGGCGGGATGGCCGGAGAGTTTGATGACCTGCTGGGTGTCCTCGTCGAAAAATACCGCTGCTTCGCCACCTGCTCCGATGAGTGTGAGGGAGCCGACGGTTTCCACTCCGAGAAAAGGCTTAAGACGGAACGCGAGATTTCGGCCGAACTCGGGGCTTTCGCGGAAAATTGCGTCTAGCTCACTTTCGACTTGGCGGGAGTCGAGGCGGGCGCGGAAATTTTCGACGGAGGAGACTGGGGCTCGATCACGTATGGGCGATCTCGGCCTTCCAGAATCCGGGCTTCCTGACGGTTGCGGCGACATTGTTCTAGTGCTTTCTCGGCAGTGAACCTTCGGTTGATTTTCGGGAGCGTGGTAGGTGGGTAGCAGAGGTTTCGTGGGATGTCTAGGAGGGGCTTTTGTAGCTGGCGCAAGATGCGCCAGCTACGCTACGTTTACCGTAGACCGCGCAGGAGAAATTCCGCGTTGGTCTTGGTCGGGCGGAGGTTGTCCAAAAGAGTTACCAGGGCGTCGCCGATGGGGAGGCCGGCGAGTTGTTTGCGGACGTCGATCACCTTTTTGAACTCGTCGGGATGGTAGAGGCGGTCGTCGTTGCGGGTGCCGGATTGGGGGATGTGGATCGCGGGGTAGACGCGACGCTCGGCGAGTTCGCGGTCGAGGCGGACTTCCATGTTGCCGGTGCCTTTGAATTCTTCGAAGACCACATCGTCGAGTCGGGATTCGGTTTCCACTAGGGCGGTGGCAAGGATGGTGAGGGAGCCGCCGTGTTCGATGTTGCGGGCGGTGCCGAAGAATTTCCGGGATTTCTGGAGTGCGGCGGGGGAGACGCCGCCAGAGCCGATGGGGCCGCCCTGCATGGCGGAGTTGTGGCCGCGGGCGAGGCGGGTGAGGGAGTCGAGGAGGAGGACGACGTGCTTGCCTAGTTCGACCATGCGCTGGGCGCGGGCGATTACCAGATCGGCGACTTGGGCGTGGCGTTTCGGGGTTTCATCGAAGGTGGATGCAAAAACAGGGACGTCAACGGTTTCTTCGAAATCGGTGACTTCTTCCGGGCGTTCGTCGAGGAGAAGGATGACGAGTTCGACGTTCGGGTTGTTGGCCTTGATCGACTTTGCGATTTGCTTGAGGAGGATGGTTTTGCCACCGCGTGGGGGTGCGACGATCAGGCCGCGCTGGCCTTTTCCGAGCGGGGCGATGAGGTCAATGACGCGGACGCCGAGGTATTCCGTACCTTCTCCCTCGAGGTGAATACGGCTGTCGGGGAACATCGGGGTGAGCTTGTCGAAGTCTTTGGGCTCCTCCCATTCGGCGGCCGGTTTGCCCTCGATTTCGAGGATCTCGGCGGTGGTGAGGTATTTGTCGCGTTGGACGGGTTGTCTGACTTTGACTTTAAGAAGCTGGCCGTTGCGAAGATTTGCTTCGTTCAGGACAGGGCCGCCGATGTGGATATCGTCTTGGGAGGGGCGGAAGGAGCGTTGGGCGTCGCGTATCATCGCGAAGTGTTCCTTGCCGAATTCGATGACGCCCTCGCAGGTGACATTCGTGCCGCTGTGGGTGTAGAAGCAGATGATTTCGTAAATCAGCTGGGCTTTGGTGATTCCGCCTTGGATTTTCCATGGGATCTCGGCAGCGATCTGCTGGAGTTCGGAAAGCGATTTCAGGCGGAACTCGTTCAGATTGATATTTTCCGGGACGGGAAACGGAGCGGGTTCCTCTTTTTTGGGGGCGGATTCCTGCTTCGGCGCATCGGCGACGGAGGTGTCCTCGGCCTCGGTGGCTTCGGAAGTTGGTTCGGTGGGATCGGGCATGGAGATAGGTGAAAAATTTTTGCAGTAACGCTGGATCTGGGCTTTGAGCGTGTCGGGCTCGCCATCGTTCCAGAAAACGATGTCCGCGCCGGCGGTTTTCTCTTCGATAGGCAGTTGCGCGGCAAGCACCGACCGGATCAGATCGTCATCCCAACCATTGCGGGCCTTGAGGCGGGCGATCTGCGTGGGGCGGCTGGTGGCGACTGTGATCGCCTGATCTTGGCCGAAATCGAAACTGTTTTCGAAGAGCAGCGGGACGTCCGCAAGGAAGCACCGCGCCCCTTGTTTAGCCGATTTTTCCTTCAGGGCAAGACATTCCTGTCGCACCCTCGGGTGTAGAATACTCTCCAGAGTCTTGCGTTTCACCGGGTTTCCAAAGACTTCGAGTCGGAGCTTCTCGCGGATGATCTGTCCGGTTTCTGGATCGATGATGTCTTTGCCGAAATGTTCGGTAAGTTCGGAAATGACTTCGGGTGTCTGGAGGAGCCCTCTCACCGAGGCATCACAATCAAAGACTACGATGTCTTGGACGAACTCCTGGAAGTGGCAGACGGCAGTGGATTTTCCGGTGGCGATTCCGCCGGTTAGTGCGAGGACGAGCATGGGAGGATTGAACCCTCTGGATGCCTCGAACGCAAAGGAAGAAAAAAGGGTGAGCTGAATGACGGTTAAGGAAGCATGGAGGCCGGCGCAGACCGTGGACTGCGGCAGCCCGCTGCCGCCTTCCCCAATGCAGCCTGCTGCGAGGGGGGCAAGCTTGGGTTTCATCAGGGCGTTTCCTTGGCCATTCCAGTCCGGTCGCAGCAGGCTGCCTGACCGACGGCTACAGCGGGCTGTAGCAGTCCACGGGGCCGGGGGCTCTTTCACGGAACCCGTTCTCTGCTCTCGACAATTACTGGCCATCATTCATAACGTCTTGATGGAAGTTCTCCCCACTCTGGAGCAATCCGCCAAGGGCACGCGCGACTGGCCGCACGCCCCACCCCATCGGCTCGGAGCGGCTGGAGTTTATCTGATCACCGCCCGCACTGCCGGGCAAATCCATCACTTCGCGAAGGATTCCATGAAGGATTGGTTGGAGCAGACCCTCTTCGATATCGCGGAAAAATGCGGATGGAAGCTGGAAGCTTGGGCTGTGCTCTCTAACCACTACCATTTCATCGCTCACGTCGGCGAAGGCGAGGGAAATGCCAACTCCCTCCGCAGCGGAGTCACCAAGCTCCACAGCCTCGCCACCCAGGAACTCAACCGCCGGGACGGCACTCCCGGCCGCACCCGCTTGTGGCAGAATTTCTGGGACACCCACCTCACGCTCCAGCACGGCTACCTCGCACGGCTCAACTATGTGCATCGCAACGCGGTGCATCACGGCATCGTCCATCTTGCCACGGATTACAAATGGTGCAGCGCGAGGGAGTTCAAGAAGGCGGTGACGCCCGCGTGGTTGAAGACAGTCGCCAGCTTCCAGTTCACGGAAATAGCCGCGAAGGACGGGGACTGAACCGTGGATTTCCACCGTGGACTGCTACAGCCTGCTCTGAGCTTTACCCACATCTCAAGGTCTTTTGACTTTCTTGATAGTTAAGCTGGTTTAACCGTTTGGATGACGACTACCCAACATTTGAAAATAAGGAAGCCCTCTTCTGAAAATTGGGCACAAAAGGAATTCGGTAGATTTGATGCCGGAGATGCTCGCCGCACCCGCAGGCTCGTGCTAGGACTTGAATCCATGCTCGAAAACGTCGGACAATCCATCCCCGAGGCCACTGGTTGCTGGTCCCAGTGCAAAGCTCTTTACCGCCTCCTCGAACGGGACGAAATCACTTGGGATTCCCTGATCCAAACCCACGGCACCAACAGCATCCGGCGAGTTGCCCGGCGCGGCGAGCAAGTCGTTCTCAACGTGCAGGATACCTCCAGCCTCAATTTCCAGACCCATTCCAAATTGGAAGGCCAAGGCCCGATCGGCTCCTCGAAAAAAGCCACCGGCTTCCACCTGCACGCCACCGCTTTGGTCGGTGCTGACAGCGGGATTTTCCACGGCATTCTCGGGGCGAAGATTTACGCCCGCGATGCGCAAAAACGCAGCAAGCAAACCAAGGGAACCCGCAACCGGGAAAGAATCGAAGACAAGGAAAGCTACCGCTGGATAGAGAGCATGAAAATGTCAATCGACTGCCGCGAGTCCCTGCAGGGCATCGCGCGGAAAGAAGAAAAAGCAGCACCCCAGGTCGTCAACGTAGGGGATAGGGAAGCCGATATTTACGAACTTCTTTGCGAAGCGCAAAATCATAAGGAGCAGGGAGTGCATCTGCTCGTACGCTCCAAGCACAATCGGAAGCTCGAAGCTCCCGAAGACGGGCAAAGCAAACTGTGGGACACGCTGGCAAAGCAGAAAAAGTGCGGGAAAGTCACCATCAGAGTCCCCCGCAGCAAAGGAATCAGGGAGCGGGAAGCGGTTTGCGAAATACGTTTCAAAAAACTCACCCTGGCCGTGCCGGCTCACAAAGAGAAATATCTCGGAGCGGAACAGACCATCACCCTGACGGCGATTGAATTGGTTGAGATCGAAAGGGAAGGCAAAGAGGAAAGCAAAGCGATCCACTGGAAACTGTTGACAACCTGGCCCGTGGAAAGCCTCGAAGAAGCGCGGAGAATGGTGAGGTGGTATGCCAACCGGTGGAACATCGAGGTGTTTTTCCGTGTCTTGAAAACCGGTTGCCGGGTGGAGAGAAGGCAGTTTGGCAGCATCGCGACCCTATGGCCGATGATTGTCCTGGATCTCATCACAGCCGGTTATGTGATGGGATTGACCAGTACCGCACAAGCGCAGCCGCTAGTCTTGGCAAGCGATTTTTTCAGTATCGGTAGTCTCGAAGCCCTCGGCGCATTTTACGGAGAGAAGAAAGAGAAAATGGCAAAGATAAATCTACAGGATGCCGTTAAAATGGTGTCCCGGCTCGGAGGGCACTTGGGGCGCAAAGGCGACGGTCCACCCGGAGCCGAAGTGCTCTGGCGGGGCACCACCAAGCTCACCCACATCACAGAGGCGTGGGAAATATTCGAGAGCCGTCAAAGATGTGGGTAAAGCTCAGAGCCTGCTGTAGCCGTTTCCGAACGCAGCCTGCTGCGGAGAGGCGGTGGACAGCAGGCTGTATCACCCACGGCTACAGCAGGCTGTAGCAGTCCACGGCTTTCAGCTCAGCTGCGTTTCGGCAAGGAAACGGTAGGTGCCGTTGGCGGCGTAGAGTTCGTCGTGGGTGCCTTGCTCGGTGAGGTGGCCTTTGGTGAGGACTAGGATTTGATCGGCGTGGCGGACGGTGGAGAGGCGGTGGGCGATGACGAGGGAGGTGCGGCCTTGCATGAGGCGTTCTAGGGCTTCGTTGACGAGGCGCTCGGATTCGCTGTCTAGGGCTGATGTGGCTTCGTCTAGGAGAAGGATTTTTGGATCGGCCAGTATGGCTCGGGCGATGGCGATACGTTGGCGCTGGCCGCCGGAGAGCTTGGTGCCGCGGGGGCCGACTAGGGTTTGGTAGGATTCGGGGAGTTCGGAGATGAAGTCGTGGGCGTTGGCTTGGGTGGCGGCGGCTTCGATTTCATCAGGCGTGGCACCGGGTTTTCCGTAGGAAATATTTTCAAAAATCGTGCCGCCGAAGAGCATGACTTCCTGGGGGACGATGGCGATCTGGGAGCGCAGGCATTCTAGGGAAATTTCTTGGGAATCGGTGCCGTCGAAGAGGAGTTTCCCGGAGGTGGGGTCGTTGAAGCCCAGGAGGAGGGAGAAGAGGGTGGATTTTCCCGCGCCGGATGGGCCGACGATGGCGGTGCGTTGCCCGGCGGGGAGGCTTAGGGAAATGTTGATAAGGACGGGGATTTCCGGGCGGGAGGGGTAGGTGAAGGAGAGGTCTTCGATGGAGATCTGGCCGGTGAGTTTTTTATCGGCGGTGCCGGTGTTGCGCTCGGTGGGTATGTCTAACAGCTCGCGGAGGCGCTCGGTGGCTCCGGCGGTTTGCTGAAGCTGGGAGATAATTTCTGGAAAGGAGCCTAGGGATGCGCCAACGAAGATGGAGAAGAGGATGAAGGCGAAGAAATTTTCCCAAGTGATCCCGTCGAGCGAATACATGCGCGCGCCATACCAGACGACGAAGGCGATGGTGCCGAAGAGGGCGAGGATGATGAAGGAGAGGAAAGCTCCGCGGGCTTGCGCCCCGCGAAAAGTGACGGCGAGGAAGGATTGGAGGGAGGTCTGGTAGCGGGTTTGCTCGAAGGCTTCGTTGGTGAAGGCTTTCACGTCGGCGATGTTTTGGACGGATTCTTCGATGACGGTGGAGGCATCAGCCAACGATTCTTGGGCGGCTTTGGAGTGGGCGCGGACTTTTCTACCGAAGATGGCGATGAGCAGGACGACGACGGGGACGCAGGCGAGCATGACCAGTGAGAGTCTCCAAGAGGCGATGAAGATAAAGACGAGTCCGCCAATGAGGATGACCGTCTGGCGTACGGCTTGGGGGACGGTGGAGATGAGGGTTTCGCGGACGAGGGCGAGGTCTGCGGAGACGCGGTTGGAGAGGGACCCAGCGCGTTGGTCTTGGAAGTAGGGAATAGGCAGGCGCAGGAGGTGGGTGAAGAGGTCTTTGCGGAGGCGGTTCAGGGCGGATTCACCGGAGCGGATGAAGCCTTGGACGCGGAAAAATCCGATGATGGCCTGGAGGAAAAGCGCGCTGATTAGAAAGAGAATGGTGCGGTTGATTTTCTCCATGATCTCCGCCGCAGGCACAGCGTTGCGCAGGCCATCAACGGGGCTGCCGACGAGTTCTTTGAGGAAATACGGAAACGCCAGCGCAAGCCCCGCGGTGATGAACAGCGCGATGAGCGAGGGGATGAAGATCTTTTTCTCTTTAAGGAGATAGGAAAGGATCCAGCGGTTCGATGAGACGGGAGATGGTTTATCCGCAACGGGCATGCGGGATGGGAAACGATGATTGCCGCCACGTCAATGGCGCGAGTGCCAACCAAGCCGATTACCGGCGACGGCGGAGAAGCAACGTAAGGGAGCAAAGCAACATCATGAGGGAGGAGGGCTCCGGGACGAGGGTCCCGGTTGTGGAAATGATGGAACCCATTTTCGACGCCACATCCGAATACGCGGAGAAATCCCCGGTTTGGGCTGGATTCACGACGTTATCGCCTGTGGGGGAGATTTCGAGGAAATCCGGTCCGTCGTCGACAAAGTGTGCGATCCCGGCAAGCTGCCAAGTGCCGCCGCGCAGGACGAAAAGGCCACCTCCGGAGTCACCAAGGCTTGCCTGGGCATCGAATGCCGTCACGCCCGGATCTCCCACCCCGTCGAAATCAACCACTACGTATGGTTGGAAGTTTGGGGTGGCCACCGTGCCGAGATTCACCAGAGAGGTTGTTTCGACCGTGTTCGAACCCCAGCGCATGCCGTTGGCGTCGCTTATGCCGGGAGTAACCCAGGGGTAAGGGGCGCTGGAACTGGAGGTGAACCCACGGCCGAACATGAGCGCGGTTTCGGCAGCTGTCGCTGCGATAGCTGCTAGCGGTACGGTCGGCAAGGAAGGAAGGGCAGGGTCAGAAACGCCACCACCGATTTCATACAGCTTCAAGTCCGTAGATCCGACCTGGGTGCCAGTGCCGGTAACGGTATAAGTCCCTCCCGCTACAGTGATTTGGGTAGGCGTGGTTACATGGTTTGCACTCAGCACCCAACCTCGCTCGGTTGAAACATTGTAGCCAAGATAAACGCCGGATGCGTCTGCCACCCGAACGAGATTGTCCCAGTAGGGAAATGCGTCAAGAGAGGCACCTGTGAGGTAGGAATCGAGGCCTAATTGGGTATTGTTATTAACTCCCAAGCCCGAGGTTCCCGCAACGATCACAGCGCCCGTCGGAAAACAGCTTACAAGGGCGATAGCACTCTGGAAGCACAGGAATTTAGAAAAGTTCATCCCCTCCGAATATTCACTTAACGATTGTGCTTCAAGTAAACAGTTTAATTTTCGCGAAATAATTTGAGGATCGTCGCAGTTCTGGAAACGCTCGTGCGGCTCGAAAGCCTCTGTGCGGAGCAGGTAGAGAAAATTTCGTTGAATGTTGTAAAACGACTGCGGAACTGCATACCCTGCCTTGGCATGAAATTCGAGCTCTTTTCCATCTCCGCGACACTATTATTGACAGCCTGCGTGCCGACAGCCGGTGGGGCAATGGGAGATATGGGCGGAGGAGATGACGGATCAGTCGGAGGAATTTCCGAAGTGCCGAACCCCAGTGCGGCGATGGCCAAGGCTAGCGGAACGTCCCTGGCACAACTCCAGCGGGGGCATGTGGTTTACATGTTGAACTGCGGGCAGTGTCATCATTATCCGCTTCCCGAGGAGGTGGATATCATGGACTTCGAGGACGTAATGCCGAAAATGATCGGTCATGCCGGATTGCCATCTTCCGATGAAACGGCGGTTTTGGATTACGTTCTGGCGGTCAAGAAGCAGAAGGGCTTGGAATATTAGTCGGGAGCGAAGCTTGCCAATCCGGATAGTGCGTTGAAACTAACCCCGCGCGACAAGTGAAGAGTTATTTCCTAAGACGATTTCTGCTGATCCCCCCTACTTTATTGGGGATCACTTTTCTTGTGTTCGCGATCACCCGTTTCGTGCCCGGAGGGCCGATGGAGCGGATGCTTCAGCAAGCGGCCGGACAAGCGGATGGCGGGGGAGGCGGTAAAAAATCTTCGAGCGATTCCAGTGGAGGTCTGAGCCCGGAGCAGATGGAGGAGTTGGAGGAACAGTTCGGATTGGATAAGTCGATGCCAGTCGCCTATCTGCAATGGCTTGGCCTGTTGCCGAAAGAGGTGTCGATTTCGAAAGGAGAATTCGGTGCTCGGGGAGATGATGCGATCGGTGGTAGCGAGGCGGATCCGGATAACACGGCGATCATGGTTCTGCGGGGCGACGGGCGTCTCGCAAGAGTCACGAAAAAGGGCGGTGAGGTCGTTTCCGCAACATACAAATCAGAAGGTGGAAACATCAGGGAGGATGACTGGAAGATTCGTTATGAGGACGAGGAGGCCAGGCAGGAAAGGTTCCGCAGGAGAAACTCCGAGACTGCTAAAGTGCCTTCTTATCCGCCGCGGGCGATCGTCTACAAAAACCGTTTCAGCGGTCTGCTGCAAGGTGATCTGGGACGATCGCAAATTTACAACGACACCGTGTGGTCGATGATTTTGAAGCGAGTGCCGGTGGCACTCTATTTCGGGCTGCTTACCGCGGTTCTCACCTACGTAGTCTGTCTTCCCTTGGGGGTTCTTAAAGCCCTGAAACACCGGACTTTTATCGACAGCGCGACTTCGGTGCTGATTTTCATTGGCTATTCAATTCCGGGTTTCGCGCTGGGTGCGATCCTGTTGGTGCATTTCGGTGCGCGCATGAATCTGTTTCCGCTGTTCGGCCTGACCAGTCCGGACTTCGCGGAGATGGGAACGTGGGAACAGGCGAAGGATCTGGCTCATCACACGGTGCTGCCGTTGCTCTGTTATCTAGTTGGCGCCTTCGCGATGCTGACGATGCTGACCAAGAATAACCTGATGGATCAGCTTGCGGCGGATTACGTGCGGACTGCGGTGGCCAAGGGTGTCGGTTTCAAAAAAGCGGTTTTCGGCCATGCGTTTCGCAACTCGATGATCCCGGTCGCCACCAGCGCGGGCGGCCTGATCGAGATTTTCATCAGCGGTTCGATTTTGGTGGAAACGGTGTTCGATATCCAAGGCTTCGGGCTGTTGCAGTTTCAAGCTGTGGTGGAACGTGATGTGCCGGTCATCATGGGCACGCTGACGATCGCGGCGTTCCTGATGCTTTTCGGGAAAGTCATTTCAGACCTCATCGTGGCGATGGTCGACCCACGAATTAAATTTAAATGAACAAGCGGACCATAGGATTATTTCTCCTGCTTCTCGGGCTACTCGCAGCCTTCGGGGAGATCCGGCAGATCGCTTTTCCGACCGCCCGGTGGTTTTTCGAGGCGAGTCGTGATGTGCCGTTGCTGAACTGGGACCGGAAAGGGGGACCGTCGTTTCTTTGGTTCGGTTGGGTAAGTTCGGTGATCCTTGTGGTCGGTGGTGGTTGGATGGTGGTGCGATCCTTTGGTGGCGAACCCCCGAACCCTGTGACGGTCCGCCGTATCAAGCGTTTCAAAGAGATCAAAAGGGGCTACTTTTCTCTGGTCATCCTGTTAGGGTTCGCGGGTCTCGCGGCTCTGGATCAGGTTATCGTCGGGAAAGATGCCCTCGCCGTGCGCTATAAGGGTGAGTGGAGTTTCCCGGCGTTCAAACCAACTCCTTTCAAAGGCTCGGATTTTGGAATTGAAGGGGAGAATGCGGCCGCGCCGGTGAATTACCGAGAGCTTAAGGCCAAGCTGAAAAAGGAAAAATCTGTCAGTCACGGGAGAGTCATCATGCCGCTGGTTCCTTTCGCAGGGACAGGCGACACGCTCGATCCGTTGTCGCGCAACATGGTTCTCAGAGAGGGGATCTACTATGAATCCGGTAGTCGGAATCCCTATTACGGCCTCGCATCGATATATCACGATATCGAGAAGGGGCGTTTCCACCTGCGATATACCCTGAGAAAAGGAGTTTTCAGCGGGCCTGTCGACGGGTGGGACGAGGCGGGTGAGAGGGTTTATAGCGCAGAGTTTTACAAGGGCAATAATGTGAAGGGTAAGGAGAAATTCACTGGCGAGGGACCCGTGGAGGATTTCCTCGGGTCTTCCTCCGGCGAGTTGAGAGCGATGAAATATCATCCTGCTCCTCCGATCTGGGAGGAGAGGCACTGGTTGGGAACGACATCCCAGGGCAATGACGTGCTCGCCTATCTCTACGGAGGATTGCAGGTGAATTTTAAAGCGGCGCTGATTTTCCTACCCATCGTCTATGCAATCGGGATCGTCGTCGGAATGCTGATGGGATACCTCGGCGGATGGTTCGATCTCACGATGGACCGTCTGATCGAAGTCTTTTCCAATATGCCGTTCCTATTCGTGGTGATCATTTTCTCGAGTATGGTTCCAGAGCAATTCAAAGGCCTTCCGATCATCCTTACCATTCTGATCATTTTCGGCTGGATGGGAATCACTGCGCTGATGCGGACGGCGGCCTATCGTGATAAGGAGCGCGATTACATCGCTGCCGCACGGGTGCTCGGTGCGGGCACTCCGCGTATCATTCTGCGCCACCTTTTGCCCAATACGGTGGCGATCATCGTCACACTGGTGCCGTTCACGATGTCGTCGTTGATTTTCTCCCTTACCGCGCTTGATTACCTTGGCTTCGGCCTGCCGCCGAAATACGCGACATGGGGCCGGCTCCTCAACGACGGTCTATCAAATCTTTCGGCCCCATGGCTTGTTTCCTCCACCTTTTTTGTCCTTGTCGGCTTGCTGGTGCTCATCACTTTCATCGGGGAGGCCGTTCGCGAGGCTTTCGATCCTAAGAAATACAGTTACTACCGTTAATGCGAAATTTCCTAAAAGTACTCGCCTGTGGCGCGGTGATTGCCGCGCTGGCAGGGTGTGGCCGCGATGAGGAAGTCGGCAAGCGGACGTCTGGTTTTGAAGATTTCATCCCGCGCTACAACGCCTACATCACCTCGTGGCTAAATGACCAGCAAGAGGCAACGGTGAAAGCGATTCGTGAAACCGAGGGAAAACTGCAGGAAGCTGAGGGCGAAGAACGGGAAGGTCTGGAAAGGGCACTGATCAATCACATACGCGAAGAGGAGAAATGGGCTTTCCGCTTGGCGTTCGGTGACTATTTCCGTTTCGGAACTCCGGATGAAATCCCAAGTGATCTGGTATGGGAGGATGGGATGGAACATGAGGAGATCGGCGATTCCCGCGCGAAGAAGGGCGGCACGTTCAATCTGGATGTCCGCGCGTTTCCACCGACGATCCGTGGCTTCGGTGATAACTCGAACAATAGTTTCCGGGGAACTCTTTACGATGAGATCGATATGGATTTGGTCGGTTTTCATCCTAAATCGATGGCGATGATTCCGGGTCTTGCCAAGGAATGGGCGGTCTCTGAAGACGGGCGCACGGTCTATTTCCGGATCAACGAGAAGGCAACTTATTCGGACGGCGTTCCGGTGCGAGCCCGAGACTTTCTTTTCGGTGGGTATGTCCGGATTTCTGACGACATCGTCAATCCCTACTTCAAGCAATTCTACCGGGAGAATCTGGCAGGTATCGTCGCCTATGATGAGCGGACGCTAGCAGTAACGCTACCGGAGGCTCAGCCATACGCGCCGGCGACAGCAGGTGGTTTGCCTTGTGCGCCGCCGCATTTCTATGAGGAATACGGCCCGGACTTCACCGAGCGCTACCAGTGGAAGTTCCCTCCCACGACAGGAGCTTACAAGGTTTTAGAAGAAGATATTGTGAAAGGGGTGTCCATCACTCAGACCCGGGTCAAGGACTGGTGGGCTAAAGACAATAAATACTATAAATACCGTTTCAATCCAGACCGCATCCGCCATTTCGTCGTGCGTGACGAATCGAAAGCCTTCGAGCTATTCCGTGCAGGAGAGATCGATTTCTTCTATCTCACACGTCCCCAATACTGGTATGAGAAATCTGAAGTCGAACCGGTGTTCAAGGGATATATTGAGCGCGTTACGTTTTATAACCAGTATCCTGATATACCTAGGGGTATCTATGTCAATGTTGCGAAGCCGCTGCTCGAAGAAAAGCAGATCCGCATCGGAATTCAGCATTCGATGAACTGGCAGAAAGTCATCGATGTGATTTTTCGCGGTGACTACAAGCGGCTGGATTCGTTCAACCAAGGCTATTTGCTTTTCAGTGACCCGACGATCAAGGCCAGGAAATTCTCGATCACGAAGGCGAGAAAGATATTCGCGGCAGCAGGTTTCACGGAAGTTGATCGGGATGGGATATTGCAGCGACCGGATGGGACGAAGTTGTCGATATCAGTGTCGTATCAGGCGAATCCGGCAATCGACCAGATGTTCGCGATACTTCGTGAGGAGGCGAAGTCCTGTGGATTTGACCTCCGTATTGATTCGAACGACACGACCGTGAATTACAAGAAGGTCATGCAGAAGCAACACGAGATGGCCTTTACTGGCTGGGTCATCACGCCGCCGACTCCCGATTATTACCAATATCTACATTCTTCAAACGCCCGTGACGATCGTGGAAATCTTAAGCCCCAGACGAACAATGTTTTTTCATGGGGACGGGACGATACGGATGTGCTTTCAGAGAAGGCCCGGAACGCGCGGACCGTGGAAGAACTGCGTGAGTATACAAAGAAGCTGCAGAAGATTATGTCCGACGAGGCGATTTTTGTTCCAGCCTACACTCTCGATTTCATGCGGCTGGGTTCTTGGCGTTGGTTGCGCTGGCCAGATAGTGAGGAAACCAGGTTCTGCCCACCGGTGGTTTACGAACCGACTGAGGTCCACGTCCACTGGATCGACGAAAAGATGAAGGAAGAGACCATGGCTGCGAGGCGCAGTGGCAAAAGCTTTCCAGAAGTGAACCGTATTTTTGACGACTACCGCTATGGGGTCACCAGCGTGGAATCAGAGCCTGAACCTGAGCCAGAGCCGGATAAAGAGCCAATCGAAGAACCCGTGCCGGAAGATTCGCAGGAAGAGGAGGTGGAGCAATGAGTGAATATCTATTGGAAGTGGATCGCCTGATTACTTCGTTCGAAACCGAGCAAGGACTCCTGCGTGCGGTTGATCAGGTATCGTTCAAAATCCCCGCAGGCAAAACCGTAGGTATTGTCGGTGAGTCGGGTTGCGGAAAAAGTGTCACGGCGATGTCCATCGTGCGGCTCCTGCCTCAGCCCTCCGGCAAGGTGCTAGGAGGAGAAATCCATTTCAAAGGTGAAGACCTTCTGCATTGCAGCAATAAGCGGATGCGCGAGGTGCGGGGTGGTGAGATCGGCGTGATTTTCCAGGAGCCGATGGCCGCGCTCAATCCGGTGCACCGCATCGGACGGCAGGTGGCGGAGGTTTTCAGGATTCACAAAAAAATGAGCAAGAAGGACGCATGGGACGCCGCGACCGAGATGCTCGACCTATTGCGTATTCCCGCGCCCGAGAAGCGTATGATGGATTACCCGCATCACCTTTCCGGCGGTATGCGGCAACGTGTTGTGATTGCCATCGCCCTCGCGTGCAGGCCGGATTTGTTGATAGCCGATGAACCGACGACGGCGCTCGATGTGACCGTGCAGGCGCAGATTCTCGATCTGCTCGGCAGCCTACAGAGCGAAATGGGCATGTCCGTGATGCTGATCACGCATGACCTTGGGGTGATCGCGGAGTCCTGTGATGAGGTCGTCGTCATGTATGCCGGTCGGGTCGTGGAGAGCGCACCGGTCAATGAACTTTTCGAGAATCCGTTGCACGCTTACACAAAAGCCCTGCTGCGCTCGATCCCGAATTTGGAAACCCCGCCGAAATCCGTGCTCCCAACCATTCCCGGAACTGTCGCGGGGCTCGCGGAGCACACGCACGGCTGCCGGTTTTGCCAGCGCCTCGGAAGGAAATCGCCGGTCACGCGTGAGCGGCCCAAGTTCAAAGAAGTGCAGCCGGGTCACTGGCTGGAAATCTGTAAAAAGTGTTCTGACCTGTGAGTGATTCCCCCATGCTGAAAGCCGAAGACCTGCGGGTTCATTTCCCCGTAAAAACCGGATTGTTTCTGCGCCAGACCGGCGCGGTCAAAGCCGTTGATGGCATCTCTCTAGAACTCGGAGTCGGTGAGACCCTGGGACTCGTTGGTGAGTCCGGTTGTGGGAAATCGACCTTTGGAAAAGCGCTTGTGCGCCTTCTTCAGCCAACCTCCGGGAAGATCACTTTCGAGGGCCGGGATATCACTCATATGAGGCAGGGCCAGCTCCGCCCGCTGCGTCGGGATTTCCAAATGATCTTCCAGGATCCCGCTGAATCGCTCGATTCCCGGATGAACGTGCGGGCCCTCGTGGAGGAGCCGTTTCGTATCCACAAAATGGGCACCCGAGTTGAACGCAAGAAATGGGTCGATGAGCTACTCGATACGGTGGGGCTTTCGAAAGCTTCCGCTGAAAGATATTCCTTCGAGTTTTCCGGAGGACAGCGGCAGCGGATTGGCATCGCCAGGGCGCTTGCTCTGAAGCCGAAATGGCTGGTCTGTGACGAGCCGGTATCCGCGCTTGATGTCTCGGTGCAATCGCAAATTCTCAACTTGCTTGTGGATCTTCAGAAGGAATTTGATCTCTCATACCTGTTCATTGCCCATGACCTTTCGGTCGTGAAACACGTGAGTGACCGGGTCGCGGTCATGTATCTCGGCAAGATCGTCGAGCTTGCTGGCTCCGAGGAAATCTACCACAACCCGAAACACGCCTACACCAAGGCGCTCCTGTCCGCAGTTCCGGTTGCCAACCCTAAAGTGAAACGCGAAAAAATCCTCCTCGAAGGCGATGTGCCTTCACCGATCGATCCGCCGGATGGCAGTGCCTTCGGTCACCGCATCGGCCACCCGCGTTATAAAGAAACCGTTGGCATGGATCTCTCGCTTAGGGAGATCGCACCGAACCATTGGGTCGCTGCCGATCCCTGCTGCCTGGAGCCGGGGGATTGGAAGAAGATTTCCTGAGCAGAATAGTTGCAGCCAACCGCAGACGGTGCTTCGTCCGCTTTCAGTGCCAGGTTTCGGATCGGAGTTTCTTGGGAAGCGGTCCGCACCGATGGCGGCTTGGCTTTCCCTGGGCTATGAGCCTGGCGAGTGATGATCCTTGGCTCTAAACGGTTTCCCCAACCCAACGAATATCACGGTGTCCGCGAAAAGCTCGCTATAGCGGAAGTCCTCCCTCTCGCCGAGGGGTTGATGGGTCGTTTTCCCCTTATTTTAAGAGGGTTGCACGACTTCTTAGGAGCTTCTTTTTAGTGGATACACGAGTGGTTTTTTTTTGGCAAGACTGTGGGTAAAGTAACGCGAGCAGCGAGGGCGGCAATGGAACCGACGCTCGGCCCTTGGGTGAAAGGGGAGGATGGATCGGGTGCTGGTGCCTCCTGCGGAACGGGTGTTTGGTTTAGGCGGGTGATGAAGTCGGAAAGTTCGCTCTTGTGGCGCAAGGCGAGTCGGACGGCTTCGATTTCCCAAGGTGTGCAGGAGGAGAGGTTGCCGTGGGTGCGGTGCTTGATCTTGCCGTCCTCACGATAGGAACTGCGCAACAAAACCCGGGAATAGGTCTTGCCGGTAGAGCTACGAACTTTAGAGGCATCGATAAACATGCTGTTACTACCTATAATCGACAACTTGTGATTCTTATCGAGGAATAAATGAGCCTACCTTATAAAACTTAGTAGCTACAAACTTAAGCTAAAAATGACTGAAACCGTTGATTTACAAGGCAATTAGACGGTTAGCCAGCTTGCGGCGGTCTACCGGGCGCGCCGGGCGGTGGAAATCCAGTTCCACGCATGGAAGCAGGCGTTGAACATTGGCAAGGCACTCAACTGCAGGAGTAACGAACACCACATGCAGTCGGAGGTGTTGACAGCGATGATAGCCCACCAGCTCGGGATGAAAGCTGCGGTGCGGATCGGTGCGATCGTGGGACGAGCAATGGTAAGTTATGAGAGATTGTATGCCTCGCCGGCATCGCATGTCGTCAAGGCAAGGGATCTTGCCGGACTGTGCGGATACTCACCCAAACTCCGGCACATCAAACGAGACAAACGCCGCCGCCTATCCCACGTGGAATCAGGGATTCTCGCCTTAGGCTGACGCCAATGGCACGATGCCCTGCGCCAGCGGGTGAAAGAACGGCTTGAGCCGTGGGGAATACAACCCGAGCGGTAAGTAGGGGGTAGCGGGCAAGCGAACCAGCGAACGGGGCACAAACCGTCATTATTACCTTCCTTCTATTGGTTTGCTTATTAATTTCTTGCTTATTAATTTCCAGACAACAAGACACACGCTTCTCAGGAAATATTCCAAGGATATGAAAGACGATGGCAGCGACTCGGGGAAATCTTCTCTCAGCTCCCTCGCAGACGGGATCGCCAAGGACGGATTTGAAGCGGGAAGCAAGTGGATGACGGATAACAAACTCACACCAGGGGAAACGGAAGTGCTGGCCTCGGGGATTGGTTACTCGGCGCAGAGTTCCGAAAAAGGCCAGTGGATTGCATGGATGGGCGAGAATCTTGGAAAAGGAAAAAGGGATCAGCAGATCCGCAGCACGGTGAGCAACTGGACCCGGAGTGACTACCGCGCCGCCGGTGAGTGGCTGGCCTCGGCTCCCGAGGGACCGACAAAGATGGCTTCCGTGAAAGGTTACGTCGATGCGGTTGCGAAATACGATCCGCAGACTGCCACTCAATGGGCTCTCACCCTACCAGTTGGCGAGGAAAGGAAATCGGCTCTCAATACAGTCTTTCAGAATATGCCGAAAGAAACGGCGGCGGAGCAAGAAGCACGCGAATCGTTCAAGGCGCAGCACGGGATCAAGTGAGATGGGTTGTTCCCAGGGAGGCTGAATCAAATCTGTAGGAATGGGTGACCAACGTGCCGCAGGCATCCCAAGCAGGGTAGGGGCAATCCGGCTCGGTGGCACCCAAATCCAAAACGGAAAGGCCGCGTAATCGGAAAAGTAGTGAGTCCACGGCAAGCGCCGCTGCAACCGGCCAGCCCATCAGCCGCCGCCGCCCGTGCCCTAAAGAACCAGACAAATAATTCCCGCTCGTAAAACTCCAGAAAATTTCCTCAAATTTGCGTTGACCGCACCGCCGGTTTCTGTGCAGGTGTTAATGTTATACATTTTTAGGTATTTCCAATATGTCCGCAATAGGCACATTCCTTTCGTTACTGCACCCCGGCACCCCGGTGAATGCTCTTGTTAGTAGGACAGCCGTCCCGGCTGTCTCGGAAGCCGGGCGTCCCGCCTGGAGCCATCAACAAAGCACTCCAAAATCACAAGCCACTCTGCGCATCGCCGCCTCCTTAGTATTTCTAGCACTACAACCAAGTGTCACCGCCGGGCCGGTCTGGGAAAAGCCCTCCCTCTCGCTCGGCTCGCTGGATCTCGATGGCGGCCTGCGGCAGCGCTTCCAGCTCGGTGCCCTCTCTGGCGGTTCGCCGGAGTTTTCCTTCCCCATCTATCTGGAGCATGCCCTCGTGGCGGAGGAGGCTGTCTCGGAATACCGCATCCCTCAGCTAGAGACTTACGTTGTGCCGGAGGGCCGCGAAGAGATACTCTGGCTAGAGCCGGGCGGAATCCGCCACCTTTTCAAGACCAGTGAAATCCTCGACAAAGCACCGGACAAGCAGAAGGAGCCATGGCTTGCCATCAAGGCGGGACTGGGGAACTACGAATTCCGCTCGGACGATGGTTGGACTTACCGCTATGAGGCTGGCAGCATCGCCTCGCTGACGGCTCCCACCGGGCGCGTCCTGATGTTCAGGACGGAAGGCCTGGGCATACGCAGCATCTATCAGGTGGCGGATGACAAGGAAGTCACTCTCCTGGAGGCAAAGGAAAACGATCTCGGCCAGCCTGTATCCCTGCGCATCGGGCCGGACACTCATGTTCTGGGTTACGATGAGGATACCGACAGGCTCACCTCTTGGAAATCGCCGCAGATGGGCACCCGCTCCGTAGCCTTTTCCTACTCACCCACGGGTCTCATCGGCACCGTCACCCTGCCCGGCGATAGCAAGCTCACCTACACTTGGGGCGGGCGCGATGGTGCTTGGCAGAAGGATTCCGGCTTCACGCTGCCCGGCAGGGACAACACAGCCTACCTCACCGCCGACAACGATTTTAAATTCCAATACGGAATTACCAAACAGGGCATCAACCTCATGCGCACCGATGCCCTCGGCATCCGCGAGGGCTTCGCCTACAATCCCAAGACCCAACAGCTCATATCAAAAAACCGCGATGGCGGGGAAACCACCCAATTCTTCGGTGTCCGGGGAGTCTCCGAAAACCGCCTCGAAAGCGCCCGCGATGCCCGTGGGCGGGAGACCGTCCGCCTGACGTACGACGAAAAAAGCCGGGTGAAAACCCGCACCGTCCCCGGCCAGGCGGAAATCCGTTTTGAATACGATTCCCTGGATCGCATCACCAAAGTCTTCCGGCTCAAAGATCTCCAGACCGTCTACGAGTATGAAGGAGATTCCGAAAAACCGGTCAAAATCACCAACGCGCTCGGTGACAGCATAGCGATCACCTACATGCCGGACGGACAGGTGAAGCGATACAAGAACCTCGAAGGCGCGGTCTATAGCTACGATTACGATTCCCTAGGCCAACTCACCGAGGAGCACCATCCCATGGGCTACAGCAGGACCATCCGGCGCGATGGCTTCGGCCGCATCACCCACATCAAACAAATCGATGGCCGTGAAATCCGCTACCGCTACACCGGGGAGAACCGCCTCGCCGCCGTCAGCCAGAACGGCTCCGACTGGCAATACGAATATGACCCGGACGGCCAGCTCACCCGCCTGCTCCGCGATGGGAAAACCTGGCAGAAAACCGAACGCGAAAAAATCGCCGCAACAGGCGAGGAAATCATCCGGGAAACCGATTCCAATGGCGATGAAACCGTCCACCAGTTCGATCAGGCAGGGAACCTCGTCAAACAAACCGATGCCCTAGGCCAGACCACCCGCTACAAGCATGACAAACTAGGCCAGCTCAAGGGCTGGGAAGATGCCCGCGGTGCCTCCGTAGAGTTCGACCGCGATCCTCTCGGCCGCGTCGCTGGAGTCGATACCGGGGAAAACGCCAAGCTGGAAATGGCCTTCGACCTCACCGGCCGAATCCGCAGCAAGAACAACGGTGAGCAAAACATACTCTACAAATACGACAAAGCCGGACGCCTAGTTCTCATCGACTACGGAAAAGGCCAGACCATCGACTACGCCTATGATGCATACGGACGAGTCCTAACCGCCCTCACAGGCCAAGGAGTCAAAACCACCTACACCTGGGACGCCCTGGACCGCAAGACCAGCGAGCTCAACGATATTCCCGGAGCCGGCTACACCCTCCTGAAATGGACTTACACCCCCAGCGGCCTAAAAAAATCAGTAGCAACATGGAGAGGGGGCAGCCCTGCCCCCTCCAAATCTTCATCAGCAGAGTCCACAACCCCGTCTTCACTGATCACTGACCAGTCCGCCGTAGCCTCGGCGAAGGAGGATCACTCGGCACTAGTCACTCTCTTACAAGACACCGGCTATCAATACGATCTCCTAAACCGCTACACCCTCATCACCGTCAACGAGGAACCCAAAATCCATTATGACTACGATCCCAAAACCCTCTGCCTAGAGAGGAAACGCTACACCAACGGCTGGATCGTCGCCTACGAGCACTTCCAGGATGGCCGCCCGAAATCCATCGTCGCCACCGATGACAAAGGCAAAACCATCACCGACTGCCACTACATCTGGGCGAAAAACGGCAAACTAGACCAGCGCATCCTCAATGGCATTCACCACCAATACCGCTACGACTCCCTCGGGAGGCTAACCGATGTCATCAAAACCCAACTCGCCAATATGGAGAAGGGGTTTGCAACCCCTTCACAGAACCCAAGGAAATAGCAAGCCCCACGAAACTCTGAGCAATAGCCCCATCCACTCCCCAAATCCTACGAAAGGGGTTGCAAACCCCTTCTCCATATTCACTCCCAACCCCTCTCGCCGGACTACCACGGCAGAAAACAAAACAAAAAAATGAAAACAACACAAAAACACTGGATCGCCCTAACAGCATCCACCCTCGGCCTTGCCGGGTTCTCACTCGCCTCCGGCTTCGGAGACGAAAAATACACCTACGATGCCTCCGGCAACGTCTTGGAAAAACAAATCGGAGATCAAATCACCCGCTACACCTACACCGGAAACCAACTCAACGGCAGCGAAAGCGACTCCGGGAGCAAGCAATACGCCTATGATTCCTCAGGCCGCCTCACCAGCGACTCCGAAGCAGGAAAAGCCACCCGCAAAATGGTATACCAGTATTTGGGCAAGGTCACCAAAGTCCAAAACGGCGATAAAACCACCGAGTTCTTCTACAACGCCGAAGGCCAACTCGTAGCTACCAACTCCGCCGGAAACTCCGAAGCATACGCCTGGGACGGCCTAGCCATCGTCAACCGTGGCGAACAACTCTTCGTCAACGAAGCTCATGTAGTAGGAGGTGCGCCTGCCATCGTGGGAAATGAAGTAGCAGTCGCAGATATACTTGGGAGCAGCCTCAGTGTCGGTAGAGGCTCATTTCAATCCACCGCATTTGGAGAAGGACTTACAGATGGGCTTTTCACAGGTAAGCCATTCATTGAAGATTTGGATGTGTTCATATTTAAGTATCGTAACTACTCAGCTAAAAACGGGGGGTGGATTACATCAGATCCATCTGGATTTCCTGATGGTATTAATAACCTAACCTATGTAAGTGGTGATCCGATTAATAAAATTGATCCAAAAGGGTTGACCGAAGTTGATTACTTTTCAACGGACGTAACCAAATACGTTGGAGTAAGTATCAAGATACAAGTAAAAGTGCAATGGGGTGCGGAAGAGGAAAGTTCTGTTGACAAAGTAGGCGGGTCAGACAAGTTAATCGGAACGTTAAATGGTACACTGCCTAGTGGTGCTACTTATGAGTGGAAAAGCCCAAATAGCGCTGTCTCCAATGGCGTATGGACGAACAAATTGGCGGGTCCGAATAATGATCCAACGAAAGATTGGTTTTGGAAAGATGTGGATGTTGACTCTGATGCATCCTTCGAAGAGACGACAAATGGAATTACGGTTGCATCTACGGAGTCGTTTTCCTACAAATCCGATACTCATACATTACCAATTGAGAATTGATCGAAATTGGCCAGATCCCGGACAAGACAGGATACTCTACAATAAATATGAAACAAAAAAATACAACGATAGTTGTAGGTGCGGTAATAATGAGCGTTGCCTTCTTGATGATTTCAAGTGCTTTCATATTTAAAAATGATGAGACGGATTCTAGCCCAGAAAATGGAAACAAAATTAAACCAGCTTTAGAGACGAACATATTGGGTGTTTCCAGGAGGTCCCGCGTGAATGAAAGACCTTCAAGCTATTGGAGCAGGGAATCAAATCCTATTTCAAAAGTCGAAGAAGGAGAAGATCCAAGTCAAATTGTGTTACGTTTGCTTCAAGTTGATGTTGAAAAAGCAATAACATATGTGAACTCGATTCAAGATGATGATGTAAAAGCCACACTTTACGGAACAATTGCTCACGCATGGGCCAAATCTAATCCTGATGCTAGCTATGCATGGGCAAAATCGTTGGCTTCCCCCGGAAGCATGAGTTCTGCTCTCACTGGAATTATTTTGTCATTAATCCAAAGTGAAGATGTTCCAAAGGCAGTGAATTTCATCAATCAAACAACATCTGGAGAACTTAAGGATGACATGATTGTCTATGGATTAAATGGTATTGCAGATAAGAATTTGAATATTGCTTTGCAGATGGTTAACGATTTATCTGGAAAGGGTGCTTTGTTAGCATCATCAAAGATCCTTGCTGAAAAGATATTTACGAACATACCAATCACCGAATTTGAACAGACTATAAACGAGATTCCGTACGGATATTTTCGAACAATGCTGGAATCTTCACTTGTAAAGAATCTGGCGGACAGCGATCCAAACTTGGCATTCGATTGGGTAATGAGTTCCTCAAACCCAGAAATCAAAAATACGGGATACAAGATTATTGCAGCAACTCTCGGTAGCACTGATCCATCCCGAGGATTCGCTCTTTCAGATAAAATAGATAATCCCCTGCTGAGAAGTCAGTTTTTACAACAAATAGGAACAACGTGGGGGCGGAATAATCCAGAATCAGCGAAAAAATGGGTAATCGGTCAGATCGGTGCTGGTGCCTATGATGAGAACAAACATGCTATCAATGCAGCACTAGCTGAGATAATTCAATGGAATCAAGAGAGCGTTGTAAAAGAAATTTTAGCAATCGGTTCTGAACATGATAGAGATGAAGTGGCAATGGTGGCAGTTGGGACGCTCTCTAAATTCCAACCTCTCCAAGCAAGTCAACTTTTGGCTAGTGTAGCGGGTAGCGAAAATTCTGCTGCTGCTATTACCGCCACCACTCAACTGGCCTCTAATTGGCTGCAAAGGGACTCCTTGGCAGCATCGCAATGGATTTCCGAGCTTTCGCGCGGCTCTTCCAAAGATTCTGCCATATCCGTCCTGGTGATGAATATCTTGTCAAAAGACAATGATCCTATGTCAGCGCGTAACTGGGCATATTCAATTGATGACCAAGAACAAAGAAGCCTAGCAATAGCAAGAGTTTCAGAGTATGAAAGACTACATGGGAAGTAATTTGTCTGACCAACGTATCCTAAACGGCATTCACCACCAATACCGCTACGACACCCTAGGCCGCCTCACCGACGTCATCAAAACCCAAGTCGCCAAAGACCAAAAAGAATGAACCACGGATCACACGGATTATCACGGATCAAGACAACCAAAACAGGAAAACTCAACCACAACCCTCTCTGATCCGTGTCCATCCGTGAAATCCGTGGTCAAAAAATCTTCAAACCAATACTGCCAGACAAAATCTTCATTCGCGCAAATTCGGGTTCATTCGCGGTTAAAAAAATCCCAACCCCTCGCCGGACTACCGCGGCAGAAAACAAAACAAAAAAATGAAAACAACACAAAAACACTGGATCGCCCTAACAGCATCCACCCTAGGCCTCACCGGTCTCTCTCTCGCCTCCGGCTTCGGGGACGAAAAATACACCTACGATGCCTCCGGCAACGTCTCGGAAAAACAAATCGGAGATCAAATCACCCGCTACACCTACACCGGAAACCAACTCAACGGCAGCGAAAGCGACTCCGGCAGCAAGCAATACGCCTATGATTCCTCAGGCCGCCTCACCAGCGACTTCGAAGCAGGAAAATCAATCCGCAAAATAGAGCACCAATACCTGGACAAAGTCACCAAAGTCCAAAACGGCGATAAAACCACCGAGTTCTTCTACAACGCTGAAGGCCAACTCGTAGCCACCAACACCGCCGGAACCTCCGAAACCTTCGCATGGGACGGCCTTGCCATGGTCAACCGCGGGGAGGAACTCTACGTCAACGAAGCCCACACAGTTGGTGGCGTTTCAGCCATCGTCGGAAATGAAGTCGCTGTCTCAGACATAATCGGCAGTAGCCTAAGTGTAGGTATTGGATCATTTGAATCTAGCGCCTTTGGAGAAGGTCTTACAGAGGGATTGTTCACCGGTAAACCATTCATTGCTGAATTGGATGCCTTTCTTTTCAAGTATCGCAACTATTCAGCAGAAGATTTAAGATGGAAATCTGCTGATCCATCAGGGTATCCTGATGGATCTAACAATTTTACATATGTCTCTGGAAATCCGATCACTAAAATCGATCCCATGGGACTTACTGAGTCAGAAATCGTAAAAATTGAATTGGAAGCCAATAATAAAAAGGTCAATATTACTATTGCCATAACTTTCGATCAAGATGTGGAACCTGAACCACAAGGCCTCGCAAGATTTGATGGAAACACCACAGATAATGTCAATACTCCCCCGACTTGGACTTGGACTCAACCTTCGCTTGTCGAAATCAGTTCTAGTATTTGGACCCCAGAATATGATGAGCCAGTAAATGAATCAGATCACTGGGAATATCGATACACGGGTGGAGATTTTCTGGGTGGTGGAACACTAGTTGAGAGTGGAATTTCATTCCCCGACACTGCCGTAATGAGTGACTATAAGACAGAGTGGTACGAAGAGCTTTAGTGTGTTGGTTTGGTTTAGCTGGTTCATATGTACCTAGTGCGACACCGCAAAAACAGAATACATATCGTCCAACTCGAAAAATTCGCTGTCTATGAAAAATAAAATAACAAAAATCGTAATTAGCGCTACATTCATCATGGCTATTTTACTGACTTTATTATATTGTAAAATGGTCGAACCTACAGCTTATCAGCAACCAAAATTGAGACAACTAGACAAAATTGTATCCAAACCTATGATTAGGCCAGTGAGTTTAGCATCACCAGATAACGATAAAAAGCCTGAGAATCTTCAAGAACATCTGTCGAAGATTGATAAGAAAGTAGTTAAATGGACTTTGGAAGATCCTGATGCTTGTTTGCTTTGGGCTCTGGCATTAGATAATGTTCTTGATAAACAGACAGCCTTAACAAGTATCTACCTTACTTTGCTCGATAATAAGAATTTATCGAAAGCCTTAGAGATTCTCAATCAAATACCTAAAGGTGAATTCAGGGATAATGCAATTGTATTTGGAATATCTAGGTGCATGGATCTTGATTTCGATGAAGCAATTTCTATGACTTCCCAAATATCTGGGAAAGGAATGATTAAGTCAGCGGCTAGAGATATAGCTTCAAAATTACTCGAACCTAAATATGCCAGTCGCCTTCAGTCAATTCTTGAGGATCTTCCCTATGGAGAGTTTCGGAATTTCATGGCGAGTGAACTGATTGGTGCAATGTCTAGGCATAACCCTGGTGATGCATTGCTATGGTTGAACTCCCAAGAAAATTTCCCAATGGCTCAAGATGCGATAGTCAAGATAGGTCACGCTTTCGGAGGAAGCGATCCAATAGGCGGTATTCTCGCTGCAGATAATATTATGGATGGTAGAGCTAAAGAACAATTTCTAATTCGTTTGGGAACGACTTGGGCAAGAAGTTCGCCCTCCGAAGCAGGATCTTGGTTAATTAAATCTGTTAACGATTCTGGATACATTGATTATTCAGCTATCAGCAAAGGACTTCTAAGTGAGTGGGTGCAGTGGGATCATGATGATCCTTTCGAAAAAATTAACCAGATTAACGACGCTGACGACCGTCGCCTTCTTACGCTAGAAACAGCTCAACATCTTGCGAAATTTGATCCCTTGAAAGCTTCTACTGTGATAAATTCCTTTGTGGAGTTGCCTGACAAGGCAACCCTTAATGCAGTTCGGGAGGTGGCACGGAATTGGCTTCAGAGAGACTCAATCCAAGCATCTGCTTGGATTTCAAACCTTAGATCGGGAGATGTCAAAGATGCGTCAATTGAAGTTTTGGTTGATAATATTTTACGAGTTGACGCTGATGCTGTACTAGCTAGAAAATGGGCTTCCCAAATAAGTTCTAGTGACCGAATGTCTTACACCGAAACAAAGATTTCAGATTTTATGTCACGGTAGCTGAGTCTGTTTATGGTATGATTTAGTTCTCGTTATAATAATCTCCCAAACCCGCACGCCGGACTACCACGGCAGAAAACAAAACAAAAAAATGAAAACAACACAAAAACACTGGATCGCCCTAACAGCATCCACCCTCGGCCTTGCCGGGTTCTCACTCGCCTCCGGCTTCGGAGACGAAAAATACACCTACGATGCCTCCGGCAACGTCTTGGAAAAACAAATCGGAGATCAAATCACCCGCTACACCTACACCGGAAACCAACTCAACGGCAGCGAAAGCGACTCCGGCAGCAAGCAATACGCCTATGATTCCTCAGGCCGCCTCACCAGCGACTCCGAAGCAGGAAAATCAATCCGCAAAATGGAGCACCAATACCTGGACAAAGTCACCAAAGTTCAAAACGGCGATAAAACCACCGAGTTCTTCTACAACGCAGAAGGCCAACTTCTAGCCACCAACTCCGCCGGAACCTCCGAAACCTTCGCCTGGGACGACCTAGCCATGGTCAACCGCGGGGAAAAACTCTACGTCAACGAAGCCCACGCCGTAGGAGGCGTCCCAGCCATCGTCGGAAATGAGGTGGCTGTATCAGACTTACTCGGTAGTAGCCTTAGTATTGGTGATGGTTCTTTCGAATCTACTTCTTTTGGAGAAGGGCTCTCAGATGGTCTTTTCACAGGTAAGCCGTTCATTCCAGACTTGGAAGGATATTTGTTTCATTACCGGCTCTATTCCGCCGTATCGCATAGATGGTTATCCGCAGATCCTTCTGGATTTCCAGATGGATACAATAATATGTCGTATGCAATGAGTGATCCAGTAAATAACTTTGATCCGTCTGGACTTGCTACTTATGTTCGCACTGCTCCCCCAGGAACTTGCCCAAGTATCGATAGAGACGGACCTAAAGATACAACGATAACCAATAGCGGAAAGATCGAATATTGGGCTAAAGCCACAATATCTACCGATACAGCTTCGGGTGAAGCTGGATTCATGGCGTTCAGTCCTTCCATCACAGGTGCTGTAGGAACAAACACAATAAATATTAATTGCTCCTTAGTAGGCGCGACACCTGCAGTATGGACATTGTCTGCAACCGACCCTAAAAGTGGTTTGGGTGTCTCTTACACGTTCGGTACATCAGGAACGCCTTCCTCTTCGGGAGGCATTGATAGCCCAGATCTTACTGATACATCGACTAACTTCTGGGTAGGATACGGCGGCATGTATCAGAGAAAAGCCACTGCAACTGTTTGGCAACAAGTATTTGTTAGGACTAGCCCAGGGGTGTTTGTAGCAGTTGACGACCCCGAACCAACATCAACTACAGAGTCCAAGGCTGATTCATGGCTATCAGAAAATGCAGGTGCAAAATTTGTTGAATACGAAAACTGACGGTTCACATTAGCCGTCTTCCCTGCTGTCTGGGCTTTCGCCCCCTAGAGATTCTTCCCTAGCGGGACGCCCCACACTGGAATCTCCCGAGAGCTGCACTAAATTCCCCGAAGAACCAAAAAAATTAAAAAACCATGACTCGTCACCTAAGCCACAAAGCAAAATTAGCGATTATTGTTTTACTGATTTCAGTTAGCACAGTATTTATTCTTAAAAACAGGAGAGGCGAATACAGTAATGAAAACTTAACTTTGTCAAAGCAATCTGCCGAACGGAAGGCTAGAACCCCTGCCCACGGCAAAAGGGCAACGTTTGAAAATGCCTTATCTTATCAGAAATCTTTGGATTCAGATGCTTTCAAGGTCATTCAGGATTCCATCTTGAACGCAAACTCAACCGAGGAACTGATCGCGATGATTAACTCTTTAGAGAATCCAAATGACTCTCTGGCAATAATCGGTCCTCTTTTTGCAAAATTAGCTAAGGAGGATATTGAGCTAGCTTTTTCTTACTCAAAATTACTAACCAATCAGAAAGTAGAAAAATGGTCGAGGGCGTGCATTATTGCAACAGTAGCTGAATCGGATCCGGAAAATGCAATAAAGCTCGCTAGAACGCGGGATCCAGATTCTCTGAGTTTGCACATGGAGAATATTTTCCGGTTGTGGGCGACAAAAGATCCTGAAATGGCTCTGAAAAGCTGGGCTCAGATTTTTACATCTGAAAAACTTAGCTCAGGTAAATTAATTATTGAAACTTGGGCGGCTCGTGATCCAAAATCTTTACTTCAGTTTTACAATGCAAATCGAAACTTTGATCTATCGAAGGACGCTGTTTTTTTTGCATTGAAAGAGTTAGCTACAAAAGATATGGCTTACGCTCTAGGTTATCTAGATAAATCAAATATCGGTGAAACTAAATTAGATCTTTTAAAAATGATAGTCAGCCAGTCGAACACTAAAGAAAGCTCTAGCTTACTAGTTTCATGGATATCTGCCAACACAAGCGGCGAGATGAAGGCATCTTTGATGAAAGCGATTATTCCCAAAGTTGGGAAGTATGATCTAAGTTTAGCGATTTCAATGATTGGGGATATTCCGAGCGAAGACGGTAGAGGTTTCATCATTAGTAATTTAATAGCTGATAGATTTGACTCTTCGATTCCACTATCTTCACTTGAGCTACTTACAGGATTTGGCGATAAACACGATAGAGATCTCGCACTGGACGCTATTTTTGTCAAATGGGCTCAATCCGATCCTTTGGCCGCATTAAAATTCAGTATAGCATCGACTAACGAAAATGAAAAATCTGCGACAGCTAAAATATTAAACACTTGGGCTGCAAAAGATCCGTTTGCCGTCATTGAATGGATCAATAATGGAGAAAATTTCTCAAATTTGACTGGTAGCGGTCTCGACATTTCTTACATTATCGGCAAGGCAGCGGCCTTAGATCCTAAAAAAGCCGCAACATTAATTGCTTCTCAGAATTCGCTACAGGCTCCAGATAGTTTTGAGGCGATGGAACGGGTGACATACCATTGGGCGAAAAAAGATCCTGAGGCGGCAGCTATTTGGCTGAAATCAAATTCTAATAGTCCAGCCGAAAGAACCCGGCTATACACAGTTTTTGTAGGTTCGTGGATGGGTTACGACTCTTTAAGTGCATCAAAATGGGTGAGTGGAATGTCACCGGGAGCAGAAAAGGATGGTGCAATAGTTGCTTTGGTCGAGGGTGCCGCTGGTCATGAGCCAGAAATCGCGTACGGCTGGGCTTTGGAAATTGAAAATCAGAAGCTACGTGAACGTATGATTAATTCAATTCCAGCGATAAAATAATTGCATGTGATGATTATGGGTATTTCAATATTTAATTTGGTTTTGACTGATTCTCTACCATCTAAGGATGATGGTCACGCAGATTTTAAATCCAGAATACAATTCCACATTACAATGATTTTGTATTTGCAGATAATTTTGTGTTTCAGTTTTTTAGTTTCGAATTAGTGCACTTTTTTAGAAATTTGGATATTTACAAAACATTAAACTACATATTTATTTCGATCTTATTGGTTTCGAAAAATTGTCTGGTAGTTGCCGAAGTGAGTCAGCAAAAAATTTATGGAGGTCTGTATGAGCTCGGCGGTAAGCGAGAAGATTTGTTGTCAATTTTAGGTGATGTAGAATTTAATTACACAGTTTACCTATCTATCCACGCTGCAGACTACGACCGGGTAAATCTGACTGCAGAAATGATCGCCGAGAATGTCAACTATGCTCGGAAGGTTCATGTCGCTTTACCCTACCTAGGCAAAAAGCTTAATGACGATCTTTGGCGAGAGTGGGTTTTGCCTCATCGTGTGTTGGAGGAGGATGTTAGCTTCTGGCGAAAGGATCTGCATGTTCAGTTGCAGCCAGTCGTGGAAGGCAAGAAGACTGTGCGGGAGGTGGTGGAGGCGATTCATGTATGGCTGGTAGTAGGGAATGAAGGGAAGCCTGCGAAGATCAAATTCGGGAATTCCGAGAACCGCTGCAAGACGCCGGGGCAGATGTTGAGGATGGGATCGGGGGCTTGTGGGGAGATGAACATGATGTTTGTTGCCTGCCTGCGGGCGGTTGGGATACCGGCTCGGCATTGCCGGATGAACTGGCGGTATGGTGGGGAGGGGCTGCATTATTACACCGAGTATTGGGATGCGCAGGCGAAGGAATGGGCGCCGATTGATGCGAGTGATGAGAAGCCGCTGCCGCCACACATCAGCGCTGAGGAGCGCAGCAGGACGCAGGGACTTGGAACGCTCGCCTTTTACGCGCATCCGGGTTTCCCGGAAGTCCGGGACATCTACCACACCGCCTGCCTGGAGAAATCCCTGCCGGTGACGGGGAATATGTTCGCGACTTATGACGTGAAGTTCCATGCGCCCGCCGGATTCACCGGTGATGCGACCGCTTATGTCTGGAACACGGATGCCTGGCGGGCGACTGCCAGTGGATCTGTGGCAGCGGGGGCGGAGCGGCCGATGCAGTTCGCTAATGGGCAGGGAGCGGCCAAGCGCCCGGTGCTTTTCACTGTGATTGTGGACGGGCGGCTATTCTGGGCTCTCCAGCCGCCCACCCCGGAGGCCGGCCCGGTGGAACTCAAGGCGGCGGTGCCGGGGGAATGCCTGAGTGGGTCGGATTACGCGAAGCCATGAAACTGGAATCCAATAATAAGATTTTTCAACCGCAGATCCTCCTTCGCCAAGGCTACGGAGGACATGTGGACGGGATGCACCCTAAAGGGCATAAAGACGCAGATAAAGAGAGGGATTCTTGGATTTGCATACTCGGGGATACGGCCACTTGTGAACAATCGAAGATGTGTGCGGAGCACCTTGGACTGCTGCAGCCTGCTGTAGCTTTGGGCAATGCAGCCCTGCTGCGAGCCTGGCGGGATTGGCACGAGGAAATGCCCGATGAAACCTTGGCTAGCCCCGCTCGCAGCAGGCTGCATTGCGGAAAGCGGCAGCAGGCTTCCGCAGTCCAAGGACTTCGTCGGGAACCGCGCCCAAATACACGTCTGTTTTTGGCCGTGTCCGTCATGCTTCTGGCGGCACCGGTGGCCTCCGCTTACTACGATGATACGGTCGGAGACAGGGAGCTGGCTTACGGGTTTCTGGATGATGTGGAAGCGGAGGTGGGGCATGAGGCGTTTGCGGCTACTCCCGAGGCGCTGACGCTGCGGCTGGCGCTGACTCTGGGGAAACTGGATAAGGAGCACCTCACGCCCGCCGCATTCATCCGGCATGTGCAACATGCGGGGAAGGCGGGGGAGCGTTTCTACAAGGGCAGGAAGCTGAGCACGGATGAGGTGGCGGCGTATCTGCTGCCCTACCGTATCCGCTACGAGCATACCTCAAAACCGCTGTGGCTGACGACCCTTGCGGAGCATTTCGCACCCATCACCGAAAAGGCGACGACTGCGGATGAGGCGGCCGGGGCGGTGCTTGCGTGGATACCGGCGCATGTGAAGCTGTTTGAACCCGCGCTATCCTACCCTTTGCCCATACGCGGGGATCTTGACCCGCTGACCGTGCTAAAAGGCGGATACGGCAGCGAGGTGGATTGCGCGATCTTCGGGGTGGCGGCGCTGCGCTCCTGCGGGGTCGCCGCAAGGTTCGTCTGGGCACCGGCGCTGCGCGGCGGAGTTGGCGGCAAGGCATGGCTGGAATACCTCGGCGAAACCGGGCAATGGATCCCGTGGGTGCCTTCCTTCGGGGATGCGCCGGATCACGCCGCAGAAATCCGCAAGCGCATCGGGGCGAGCATCGTCTGCGTCATGGCCAGGCCGGAGGAACCTGTGGAGATCACAGGGAGCTATGTGGAGACCATGCGGGTGGAAATCCTCGCCCGGCAGGAAAATGTGGTGGTGCAGCTCATGGTTGCGGGAAGCGAACGGCTGCTTGCGGCCCATGGCAATGAGATCATCGGCAGCGGGCTTGGATACAATGTGGGGAAGGGCGCGCTGATCGTTGCCGCCACCTTTTCAAACCGGTCTTTCGCATTGTTGCCTGTGGAGTGTCCTCCAGGCGGAAATGCGGTTTTTGTCGTGGCGGAGGCAGGAAAGCTATCCATCAGGGAGCCGGAAAATCCGGCAGGGCAAAAATCGGAGACAAACAGATAAACAAAAACTAACAGATATATGAACAAAAAGATTATGGGCATAGCAGGAGGGGCGGCGCTGGCAGCAGTTGCAGGGTTCGGCGGAATCGCGCTGTATTTTGCAATGAATCCAGAGAAAAGGGAGGCTCCGCAGGTTGTTTTTAAGGAATGGTTCTCGAAGGAGAAGAAGAAGCCCTTGGGTGAAATCATCCCGGCGGATAACTTCTCGCGGAACCAGGCACTGGGGAAAATTGTAGCCACCGCAGCCGGCAAACCCGTCAACGAGCTGAGCTACGGTGATCTCGCCGCGATCCGGGAGCTGACCTTGGACAAGCAGGTGATGAAGGATTTTTCAGGAATCGAGCTGCTCACCGGGTTGGAGACATTGTCGGCGAATTCATGCAAAACCAGTGATATCTCAGCGCTTGCGCCGCTGGTGAAACTTACAACGCTGCGGATGAACTCATGCGCCATCAAGGATCTCTCGCCGCTGTCTGGGCTTGTGAAGCTCAGCACGTTGGATCTGAACTCGAATTTCATCACAAACATCGACGCACTGGAGCCGCTCAAAGACCTCGTCTCGCTGGAGATCGAGGAGAATGAGATTGCGGATCTGACACCGCTGGCAGGTGCGTCCCAGCTTCAGCAACTGATGGCCGGGAAAAACAAGATCAGCGACCTCAAGCCCTTGCTGGGGATCAAGACCCTCTCCCACCTCGCCGTGCCATACAATATCCTGGAGGAATTCCCGGACTTCGGGAGCGATGCGAAGTTTGTTTCCATCGATGTCTCATACAACAATATCGATGTTTCGAAGGGAACGCCCTCCATGGAAGCGATCAATGCGCTCAAGAGTAGGGCGCGTGTCAGATATGTCCCGCAGAGCGATGCCTTGGTGCAGGATCCGACCCTTGAGGTGGAGATCCGGAGAGCGTTGAACAAGCCGTGGTCGAAGCTGACGGAGGACGATATGGCTCAGCTCACCGCCCTGAACCTCACGGGCATGCACGTAGCCAGCCTGAGTGGTCTCGAACATGCGGTGAACCTGCGGACGCTGCGACTCGGCAAAACGCGGGTTTCCGATCTTTCTCCGATCGCGAATCTCACCGGGCTGGAGCATATCGAACTGAACAACACAAAGGTGACGGATATAACTCCCCTGGGGAACAAGGAAATTCTGCGAAAACTCGTCATGAGTGAATTGGCGATCAGCGATCCCTCCCCTCTGGCCGGACTCAAGGAGCTAACCGAACTTGCGGCAGGAAAATGCAATCTCGGCGATCTTGGGATCTTGGCGGGCATGACGAAGCTCACGAGGCTTGATATCAGCAATAATCCAGCGACCAATTCCTCGTCGCTCGTAAATCTTACGGAACTCGAGACGCTGTCGGCGGTGAATGTGAAATTCACGGACTACGGCTTTCTCGGAAAGATGCCGAAGCTGGACACGCTGGTTATATCCGGCGGGAGCCTGACCAGCACGGAGTCCTTGGCGCACTTACGGGAACTTACCAATCTCAGCATGATGGCAAATCCGGTGACAGACCACGCCGGGCTCGCCAGCCTGACGAAACTTTTGAACCTGGACGCTCGCGGGACCAAATTTGTAGATCTTGCTCCCTTGGCCAATCTCAATGAGCTGCATAATGTGCAACTGGCCGCGAACGGGATTACAGATCTCTCGCCACTGGCCGGTTTGCGAAATGTGGGGAAACTGAACCTGGCATCAAATAAGATCACAGATCTTTCCCCGCTCACAGCCTACACCAAGCTCGTAGAGCTGAACCTCACGAACAATCCGCTGATTGCCGGGGCACAACTGCCAGTGATGGCCAAGGGTGCGCCGATGCTGCCGCCCGGCTTTGAATGAGTCACAAGATTGGGATTCTGCGCTGCTTCCAGGATAAGATTTTCTAACCACGGATTTCACGGAATACACGGATTTGAAGAGATGGGATTTCTGCAACGGATAGGGAAGTGAATGGATACGATGGGACACATACATTCGGTATTCCCTGTGTTCTCTGTGGTTAAAAATCCCACCACAGATTTCCATTTGAACGGACAGTAAAGCATGATGGAGGGCACGTACTTCTTTGGTGAGCACCTGCGCTGGAACTTGGGATGGAACAATCCGAATCCGGCGGGCGCGTTCATCGCCACGCTGATTCCATGGATGTGGGGGTACGGGCGTCTTGCGGCGGCGCGGCGTGGTTCCGCAGGGTGGCCATGCTGGATCGTGCTGCTCGCCGAGCTGGTGCTGTGGTTTCTGCTTTGTAAAACATACAGCCGTGGTGCCTTGATGGCAGCGGGAGTGGCGGGTGGTTTCTGGTATTTTGGGCAGATATTTGGTGGTGAATTGCGGGTCGCAGGTTTCGTCAGGCGGTTATGGGGTTTATGCAAGTGCTCTCCGACAGCGTGGCTTGAAATGCGGAGAGGCTGTGACGTGTCGCTCCTCTGGCTGGCTGCGGTCAGGCTCGCGGGTATCGCCTTGCTGCTGTGGTTGACAGGGTTTCTTGGGCGTATCGATCCGGGGTATGTCTCGCAGGATGCATCGGCGGGGAACCGCTTGGTCTTGTGGAAGGGAGGGCTACAAATGATCGCCACATCTCCATGGAAAGGCTGGGGGGCGGGCGAATCGGGCGCTGGCTTCATGCAGTGGTTCCAGCCACTTGAGGCAAATGAAGCGTATGCGGGGATGGTGAACAGCTATCTGCATGTCGGGGTGGAATACGGGCTGCCCGTGCTGCTGGGCGTGCTGCTTATCCTGGGGACAATGGTGATATTGGCGCTGCCCGGGAGAACTGGGAGTGCGAGGGATTGGCTCGGACTCGCAGCAGGTGCCTCTGTTGTGGCGTTTCTTGCCGCGAATATTTTCAGCACGCTGTGGATTTTCGAGAACTTGTGGTGGGTCGTCGCTGTGGACGCGCTGCTGATCGTTTCGCTTGGGTTGGCTGGCCACGCCAAGCATTACCCGCGCAGGGCGATGAAGGCCGCTAGCCTCGCTGTGCTCTTGTGCATTTTCCTAGGTGCCGGACTCTACGGCGGGGGGAAGTTGCTCGCGGGTGAGGTGCGAGTCGCAATCCCTGATACCCGGCTTATCGCGGTGAGCCATTCCGGCGGCGACGCAAGCATTCCGATCCTGGTGATTCCCGACCCATCGGTGCTGGGAAATCATTGGGGAAAGGAAATACGGCGCATGGCGGCTGACCCCGGATTCAGAGATGCGGAGATTTTCGTATCACGCGAACCGCTGCCCCAAAGCTTCAAATCTCCTGCGATCATCATAGCTTGTGGGAACAGAGTGGATGCAGGGATTGCCGTATCCAAGCGTTTTCCCGCTGCGAAACTGATCCTTGTGCATCCGGTGGGGAGGCCGCAGGAGGAGTCGGCGGGAGTCCGCAGTGTCACCGTGCTGCTGCCGGACTTGGATACTACAGGCAGCGGGAGGGTTTGGAGGAAAGCGTGCCAAACGCGCGGCTGGAAATTCCGAGTGAATTCGGGCGTAGGCCAAGATGCCCGGCTGATTTGGCCGGGGGTGTTGGTGGAGTGAAATGCGACCGAAGCTATAGAGATGGAGCGGCGGCGCTCCGCTCAACCGGTGGCCTGGAATTTCCGTTTTAAAGTTGGTTCTTCCTTGGATTTTTTTGGGAGGCAGAGAAGGGCTTCGCTGATTAGGAAAAACAGCACGGCGATGAGGAAGGCGCGCCACATGTCTGTGGACAGAGACGGGTCGGAGGCTTGGCCGACTTGGTCGAGCAGGCGGTAGCCAGTTCCATCGAGCATGGCGTCGAGATTGTCGTTGGAGGCGATTTCGAGGTCGTCCTCCGCGAGGGGGCGGTTGACGGCGGTGAGGCGGTCGCCGAGGCGGAACACACCGGCAACGTAGGCTGAAGCTTCTTTGGAAAAATCATCGATCCGGGTTCGGATTTCCCCGGGGATGAGGGTCGCGGCATCGGAGCCGACTTCGGTGAGGAAGGAGGAATCGAAGCGGTCCGCGCCGAGAGCGAGGATGCGTTGGGTGGCGGGGAGTAGGACATCTGCGTCGCCAAGGTTCGACCAGGTGTAGTCCGGGGTGCTGCCGATGAACCAGAGGGTGCCTTTATCTACGATTTTCCTAGTAACAAATGCTTGGCCGTCTTCCCAGCGGGCGAGTACGGCGGCAGCGCCCTCGGGCACGGCGCGCTTGATACCGCGCAGGCGTTCGGCGGGAATTGGTGCGCCGCTGGTTCCGTCGCGGAGGGGGCCGTCGGAGCGGTTCCAATCTTGGAGGATAAAAAATTTCCCGGATTCGGCGAGGGTGACGGGTTCCCATTTCATGCCGAGGAACTCACCGGTGGAGTCTTCTCCACTCGGAAAGAACACCACTTGGCCTCCGCCGAAGAGAAAGGACTGCAGGGTTTGCGCGTTTCTGCCGATGGGTATTGGGGCGGCCCAGAGGATCATGGAAATGTCGGCGGTCGAAGTGGTCGCGAAGGCGGCGGGATCGATTTTCTCGACGTTTTGTTTTTCGAAGCCCGGAGGTGCGGCGGCGAGAGCGAGATAATTGGCGGCTTCGCCATTTGTTGAGACGACGAGTGATTTGACGGGGCGGGCGGGGCCGTAAGCGAAGAAGACCGAGTTGTCGCGAAGATTGCCGTCGGCGGGGATGGAGAGCCAACCGTATCCGGTTTCTTCCTCGTCTGTAATATTGATACGTTTTTGGAAGCGCAGGGATTGTCCGGGGAGATTCACCGTCTCGGTGGTGGTGGCTCCGTTGACGCTGAGATTGAGAGGAAGGCTGAGGTTGCCACGGCTTTCCTCGGAACGCATGAGTTCGAGATCGAGCACGAGGCCATCGGCGGTGCGGCGACTGCCGAAGAGGCGGAAGGAGACGTTGGGAGCTGCACTTCCTGTAAGAGAAAGAACGCGGAGGGAAGGTTTCTGAGGTAGGGCGGAGAGGCTGGCGCGGACGGCGGTCCAGCGATCGTCATCGGGGTGCCAGTTGGAGCTTTGCAAATCAGAGGCGAGCCAGATTTCCGACTGTCCAGTGGTCGTGTTTAGGATTTCAGCTGCTGTCGCCAGAAGTTTTGGGAAATCGGCCACGGAATCCGTTGCGGAGGTCGAGGAGAGATCTGGGAGCACGTCGGGGGATGGAACTTCCTGGGATTTGCCAGTGGCGCTGTCGATGACAACCAGTCTCGGATTTCCAATATCCTCCATGGCGTCGCGAACTTTTTGGAGCACGAGATCGCGTTTCGCGGCTTGGCCGTCTCCTGACCGGAGCTCCATCGAAGCGCTGCGGTCTAGCACGAGGACCACCGTATCAATCGTGCCAGCACCCCAACCCAAGAGGCCGGACATGACCGGGCGAGCAGCGGCGAAAGCAAGCGCTGCAATGCCGAGCGCACGGCAGGTGAGGATGAGGATGTGACGGAGTTTCTTCTTCCCGCGCGACTCGCGGGTTGCCTTCAGAAGGAACTGCATGGCAGCCCACTGCACGGTCTTGTGGCGGCGTTTGTTGAGCAGGTGAATGACGACGGGAACGCTCGCGGCGGCGAGGAACCAGAGAAGAAGTGGGGATAGGAAGGTCATGCTTGCTGGTAAACTCTAAACTTTAAATTTTAAACTCCAATGGAAGAAGACGGGATTTCAGGGGAAATATTCTTCGCCGACATGCTGACCGAAATCCATGGACTCGTGGAGGATGCGGGCGATAGCGATGTATGATTCTTCGGTACGGTAGACGATTACGTGGTGGTCGGCTTTTAACAGGCGGCAGCGCGTAGCGAGATCTTCGCGGGATTTGCTCCTGATCAGGAGCGGATTCTCGGCGAGTAGGGCGAAGGCATCGTCAAGCTGTCCCAGATAGACGGGAACTTGCTCTTCTCCCCATTTCTCGATGGTGTAAAGGAAGATGGAAAGCAGGTCTTCATCGGCAGGGGCTGAAAGACGGTAATATTTCACAGGTCAGCCGCCGCGCTTTAGTACTTTCGATGGATCGCGAGAGCTTCGCCGGCAATTTCCTGAATCGTTCTTGTGGAGAACTCGCCGCGATCCAATGCATCGAAGCCTTTCTGGACTTCTTGCTTCAGGTGGTTGTATTTCAGCCCGAGCAGGGAGTCGTAGTCCTCCTTGGAGGTTAAGATGAATTCCGGGCGGCCGTGTTTGGTGATGGTGACGGGGCCGGTGCGGGCGGTGTCGAGGACGTGACCGAGGTTTTGTTTGGCCTCGTTTGCGGTGAAGGTTTTCATTTCATCTAAAATGGACGAAACAGATGAAATGGCAAGTGTGGACTTCAATGCTTCGCCTTGGGGAGGCGGGCGGTGAGGAACTCGCGCAGGAGGGGCTCGAGAGGGGTGTCGGTGGTGACGAGCTGGTAGTCGGCGGCGGCGTCGTGGGCTTTTTCGCGGACGGTTTTTAAGAAATCCTTGAGGGCAGATTTGTATTCTTCAGCGATGAGGTTTGGCTCGGCGACGATGGCGGTGCCGTCTTCGAGATCGACGAAACGTTGCGGGCGGTCGAATTCGAAGGCGATCTCTTGCGGATCCATTAGATGAAAGAGAGAAATGTCGTGCTTGCGGAATCGGAGGTGCTGGAGCGCATCGGAAAGCTTCGAGGTGTCGGTGAAGAAATCGGAGAGGATGACGACGAAGGCGCGTTGGCTGATTTTTTCTGCGATGACATGGAGGGCTTCGATGAGGCCGGTTTCACCGGATGGTTCGACCTGTTCGATGGTGGAGAAGAAGCGCTCGAGGTGCGCGGCGCGACGGCTGGGCGGGACTTCGAGATGGAGCTTGTCGGTGCAGATCGATAGGCCGGCAGCATCGCCTTGGTTGACTAACAGATAAGCGAGCGATGCGGCGATTTTCCGGGCGTATTCTATCTTCGTGTCTTGGCTGGGGCTATGGAAATTCATGGAGCCGGAGGCGTCGATGACGAAGTAGGCGCGGAGGTTGGTGTCGGCCTCGAATTCCTTGATGTAGAATCGGTCGGAACGGGCGAAGGCTTTCCAATCGAGGCGGCGGGTGTCATCGCCGGGAACGTATTTCCGATATTCTGCGAACTCGACGGATGAGCCGCGGTGAGGGGAGCGGTGCTTGCCGGCGACGTTTCCCATCATCGGGACTCGGGACTCGATGGGGAGGGAGCCGAGGCGTGAGAGGAGGTCGCTGTCGATGAAGGAGTGCATGATTTCTTCAGACGTCAGCCATCTCCGCGATGAGTTTCTGGATGATCTTTTTGGAGGACATGCCTTGGGACTCGGCGGCGAAGTTGGTGATGACACGGTGGTTGAGGACGGAGGAGGCGACGGCTTCGATGTCTTCGAGGGAGGCCATGTATTTGCCGCGCAGGGCGGCGCGTGATTTGGCACCGAGGATGAGGTATTGGACGGCGCGTGGTCCAGCGCCCCAGCCAACGGTATCCTTGATCCACTGTGGGGACTCTGGTTCCGCAGGGCGAGTTTTGCGGACGATTTGCACCGCGTAATCGTAAAGATGTTCTGGAACCGGGACGCGGCGGACGAGCTGCTGAAAGGCGATGATTTTTTCACCGTCGATGAGTTTGGAGAGCGCTTTGTTCGCGGCCCCGGTAGTTTCGCGGGCGATTTGTTTTTCTTCGGCGGCAGAGGGGTATTCGACTTCGATGAGGAACATGAAGCGGTCGAGCTGTGCTTCGGGAAGGGGGTAGGTGCCCTCTTGCTCGATCGGATTCTGGGTCGCGAGCACGAAGAAGGGAGGTTGGAGGAGGTAGGTCTTGCCGAGGACAGTGACTTTGCTTTCCTGCATCGCCTCGAGCATGGCGGACTGGGTCTTGGCTGGGGCGCGGTTGATTTCATCGGCGAGTAGGAGATTGGCGAATACAGGGCCTTTGATGAATTCGAACTCGCGTCTGCCATCGACTCCGGATTCCTGGATGATATCTGTGCCGGTGATGTCTGCGGGCATCAGGTCCGGGGTGAACTGGATGCGGTTGAAGGAAAGGTCGAATGTCTGGGCTACCGAGGAAACAAGGAGAGTTTTCGCTAGTCCGGGGACACCCATCAGCAACGCATGGCCACGGGCGAAAAGGCAGATGGCGAGTTTCTCAATGACATCTTCCTGACCGACGATGGTCTTGGCGAGTTCGTTGCGGAGCGCTTGGTAGGTTTTTCCGAGTTCGTCGATGGCGGCGACGTCGTCCGGAGGAAGCTGGAAAGGGGCGGTTTCCTGGATCGGTTCCTCTACTGATTCGACTGGGATTTCGGAGGGGATCTCTTCGGGTGCGTCTGAGTGTGTATCCATGAATGTTTCGTGCTCTCGAAAAGCTACGGAGGACGGGCTTTTTGTCGAGTAGGGAAGCTGTGGAAATAAAAACTTCCTTCGAAAAGGGATCATTTCTAAAAAAACACGTGTTTTGAGAGGGTTTTTTCTATTTCCGGCTTGCCAGCGCGTAGATCTCTGGTAAATCACCCGCCCTGCGGTAACTCCGGTAAAGACCGGTAAACCGCAATTCACGCGAAAATCTTCACAAAATGGCACGCATTCTAGGTATCGAAATCCCCAACGAGAAGCGCATCGAGGCTTCACTGACTTATATGTTCGGAATCGGACGCCCGCTGGCGTCACGCATCCTAGATCATGCCGGAGTTGATCCGGACATCCGCACGGGTCAGCTCAGCGAAGACCAGCTGGTCAAAATCGCACAAGTTATCCAGACCGAGCAGGTTATGGTCGAAGGCGATCTCCGCCGTGAGCGTCAGTCCCAACTCAAGCGCCTGACCTCAATCAACTGCTATCGCGGTATTCGTCACAAGCGCGGACTTCCTGTCCGTGGTCAGCGCACCCGCACCAACGCCCGCACCCGCAAAGGTAAGAAAAAGACCGTGGGCGTTAAGAAGTAACAGTTAGCCACTGAAATTATTTTCAGGGTCTCGAGAGGGATCCGAAACATCCCGACATATGTCCGAAGAAACCAACAAACAAGAAGCTGAAGAAGTGGCGGTTCCCGCTGCCGAGGCCAAACCCGAAACCCCGGCTGCCGCTCCAGAAGTAGCTCCGGAAACCAAAATCGAGGAAGCTCCTGCCGCGAAGGCAAAGGATCCCAAAACGACAGAGGAGTCAAAGAAGCCAGAGGCACCCCTCCTCAATCCGGACGCCCCTAAGAAAGATCAGAAGAAGGATATCTTCGCTGAGATTGGTGGTGGCGAAGAGGAAATCAAAATTCACAAGGCCAAGGGCTCGAAGAATATTTTACGCGGAATCGTCCACGTGACGGCGACATTCAACAACACGCTTGTGAGTGTTACTGACCCGAGCGGTAATTCGATAGGTTGGTCGAGCGCTGGCAAGATGGGTTTCAAAGGCTCGCGCAAGAGCACAGCATACGCCGCGCAAGTGGTTTCACAAGACGCATGCCGTCAGGCCATGGGCCACGGTTTGAAAGAAGTTGACGTCCGCGTCAAAGGTCCCGGCTCCGGCCGTGAGTCTGCTGTCCGAGCTGTCCAAGGTTTGGGACTCGATATCCTTTCTATTCGCGACGTCACGCCAATTCCGCACAACGGTTGCCGCCCCAAGAAAGCCCGCCGCGTTTAATCCAAATTCTTAAACACCTAACTTTCCCAGATCATGGCACGTTACACCGGTCCCCGCACCAAAATCTCCCGCCGCTTCGGCGTCTCCCTCTTCGGTCCTTCCAAATCATTGGAGCGCCGCAATTTCCCACCAGGCCAGCACGGCGTCCGCGCAGGCCGTAAGAAGAAGTCCGAGTATTCGGTTGCTCTTGGTGAAAAACAGAAGCTTCGCTTCCAGTATGGTGTCCTTGAGAAGCAATTCCGTGGATACTATCAAGAGGCAGCCCGCCGCCGCGGTGTGACGGGTATCATCTTGCTGCAACTGCTTGAGTGTCGCCTCGACAACATCTGCTACCGCGCAGGCTTCGGGAATTCTCGTCAGGCAGCTCGTCAGATGGTCAACCACGGCCACGTTCTAGTGAATGGGATCTGCGTTGACATCGCTAGCTGTCAGGTGAAGCCAGGTGACCACATCAAAGTGGGTGCCAAGCCTTCCTCGCAGCAGCTCGCACTTCGCATGCTCGATCTCACCCAAGCTGTTCCGGCATCGGATTGGCTCGAGACCGACCGTGAGAAGATGGAATGCACGATGTCTCGCATTCCAGAACGTTCTGAGATCGACCCGCAGGTCAACGAACAGCTCGTCGTCGAGCTCTACTCCCGCTAAGTCGCAACGACCTTTGGTCGCTACGCTTTCCAAAAGATCAACAGGCGCCCGGAGGAAACTCCGGGCGTTTTTGTTTGTCCATCATCCATCATCCGTAGCCCCAGGGAAACAAAGCTTCCCGGTGCTTCGGTCCAATGGTCAGCTCCGCGTCATTCACAGGAAAAATCGCAAACCACGAGACGGCATCCAATCCACGGACAATGCATACTTTCATATATTGATGTCTTAATCCTGAAAAGGAAATTGGAGATTGGAAAATTCAATATTAGGGATTGCAACTCAGTTGCTTGTGCCAAGATTGGCCTTCACCCTTTGGGAGGGGGAACTCGGAACTGGCAAGTCATTGAGGATGAGAACCTAATATCCCAATCACCAATCCCCAATTTCCCTTTTAGGTTAGTGAATCACCAGAGCGAGTGGGGATTTCCGAGCTCTGAATTCGCTCTATTCCAACATTCTATGGAGCAGAAGATAAACTCGGAGAGATTTGGTAGCGCTCCTCTTCAAGCTTCCCTATCTGCTAGGAAAGAGCGCCGACAGAGCTTGGCGTATTTTCCGTCTTCAGCGAGGAGTTGTTCGTGGGTTCCTTCCTCAATGACTTTTCCTTTTTCGAGGACGTAGATTCGGTCGGCGTTCTGGATGGTGGAGAGGCGGTGTGCGATGACAAAAGCGGTACGATTCTCCATGAGCCGGTCGAGGGCGGCTTGGATCTGGCGCTCGGTTTCTGAGTCGACCGATGCGGTGGCCTCGTCGAGGAGCAAGATGGGCGAGTCTTTGAGCAGGGCGCGGGCAATGGAGAGTCGTTGTTTTTCTCCACCGGAAAGTTTTACGCCCCGTTCGCCGACATTGGTATCAAGCTGATTGGGAAGGGCACGGACAAACTGGTCGCCGTTGGCGGCGGTGAGGGCTTTCCAGATTTCCTCTTCGCTTGCTCCGCGTTTCGCGAGTTCCAGGTTTTCGCGCACCGTGCCATTGAACAGGAATGGTTCTTGGGTAACGTATGCGAGCTGGCTGCGGAGGGAATTTTTATTGAGCGAGCCGATCTCGTAGCCGTCCAGCAGGATTTGGCCGGCGTCTTTTTCGTAGAATCGTGCAAGCAGGGAAAGGACAGTGGTTTTGCCCGCTCCGGTGGTGCCGACGAGGGCGATGGTCTGGCCGGGTTCCGCTTTGATCGAAATGTTTTCAAGGGTCGACTGGTCCTGATAGGCGAACGAAACGTTTTGAAAGCTGACGCTGCCTTTGATGCGGCCTTCGACGAGGGTGCCGTCTGTGGCGTTCAGCTCTTCTTCGGAGTCGAGGATTTCGAATACCCGGTCTGCGGCAGCACGGCCGGAAAGGAGCATCTGGTTAAGTGAGTTGAGCCGGTCGATGGGGTCATAGAAAAGCGAAAGAAAAAGGAGGAAGGTGATGAACTCGCCTTCTTTAAGGTTTCCTTTCATGACCTCGAACCCGCCAACGCCAAGAACGAGCACATATCCGGTCATTTTAACAAAAGACATGCTCGGTGAATAGATGCCCCACCAGCGCATCATTCGCAGACTGGCGTGGCGTAGTGCTTCTGATGCGGTGTTGAACCGGCCATGCTCAACGGATTCCGCGGCGTAGCTTTTGATCTGACGGATCCCTGCGATGTTGTCGTGGAGCAGCGAATTCAAGTCCGAGGTCGCTTCCCGTTGATTGCGGTAGCGATCACGACCACGGGTTGAATAAATCCAAGCTCCGATGGCGAGCAAAGGAATCGGCAGAGTGGCCCACCCGGCAACAACGGGATTGAGAACAAAGAGGTAAATTCCGATCCCAAGCACTTGCAGCACCGCGATGACGCCCTGTTCGATTCCATCGATTAGCACCCGTTCCATGTTGGTGACGTCCTCGATGACCCGGGTCATCACATCGCCGGTGCGGCGAGTGTCGAACCAGTTCAAGGGCAGCAGCTGGATTTTGCCGTAAAGATCTGAGCGGATGTCGTAGATGACTTTCTGCTCGAAATGGTTGTTGATAAAAATGCGGGCGCTGTTGAGACCATCGCGCGCAAGAAAGGCAATTAATGTCAGGAAAACCCAGAAAAGAAATTCGTCGTGGCGCGCGGGATTTGGCAGGATTTTATCGACCGAATGTCCCGTTATTGTTGGGAAAACGAACAGTGCGGCGGTCATCCCGATGGCGCAAAGCAATTGCAGGCTAGCCAACTTGGGATAGCGTTTTAAGTAGGAAAATACTCTGAGAATCGATTTCATTCTTTGTCTGACGCACGCTTCGCGCGACAAGTGCTTTTGTAAAGTCAAGCTTGCTCGGTTCGGAAGATTTTGAAATTTTGCGACTTTGGGATTGCCGCGCGTCACGAAAAGCACTTAGAATCTTCAGCACACCCGGAACTTCCAGATCCAAAAAAAAATCTATGGCTAACATGTTAGGTATTTTCACTGCAATCATCCTTATGGTCGCAATCTTCGTCGGTATTAAGAACAACGATCGTCTTGAGCAGGAAATTGCTACCCGCAAGACCGAGGAAGCAAGTCTGGCGGTGAGTCAGAAGCGCTTAGCGGATACTGAAGTGGTTCTCAAGGCATTGCCGATCGAGATCGTCGGGATCAACGAGCAGTTCGCCGTGAAAACCGAAGAGGAAACGAGCCTTAAAGAGTCCACCGAGGAGTTGAAAGAGGAGATCGGGTCGAAGACGCGGCAGATTGCCACCAACAAAGTGAAGCTTGATGACATCAGCGAGAAAACCGCGGCGATTGGCGATATCCAGCAACTGGCATCCAAAATGAAGGCAATGCGGATTGAGCTCGAAGAGCTTGATCAAAGCATCAATGGCAACGAAGCGGAGTTAGCGAACCTTACCCAAGAGAATACCGTGACCCAAGCGGAGGCGGACCTTCGTAAGGAAGAACTGGATATCCAGAGCAAAGGTTCATCGCTTCCGTCTCTCAACACCCGCATCCGGAACATCTATCCGACTTGGGGATTTGTGACTCTCAGTGATGGGAACAACGCCGGAGTGACCGCCGCTTCCACACTCGATGTGGTCCGCGACGGAAATGTAATCGCCAAACTTCTCGTGACTGCGGTCGAAACCCGTAGTTCATCGGCAAGTATCATTCCTGATTCGATCGTCGAGGATGTGACCCTAATGGTCGGTGACCGTGTGGTTGCGTCTTCGAAGGACAACATGAAAGCCGCAAGTAACTAACTTTACCGTAAGCAGCCGAACAAAATTTTCCTAAGCCCATGAAATTCATTTCACCAATTCTCGCCATCATCGTCTGCGCTGCCGCAGCTTATTTCACTCTGACCGCATCTGAGAAGTTCCAGAAGGAACAAACCACGCGACTCGATGCGATCTCGACCAACAAGACGGTGACAGCCAAGGCTGATGGCAACGATGTCGCCATTGAAAAACTCGAAGTTGAGCTTGAGGCCTCCAAGCAGAATCTGGACGTTGCCACTGCGAGCGCTGAAATTCTAGAATCAACGGAAAGAACCCTGCAAACAGATCTTTCTAGATTGGACGATCAAGTTGCATCTCAGGATGTGGAGCTTGAAGCGCTGAACAAAACTCTTGAGGCGGTTAAAGTGATCTTCAAAGACCTCGGCTTTGAAGGTGAGGTGGATATCAACAACCTTGTTGAGAAGATCAACGAGATCCAAGAAGACACTAAGACCAAACGAGCCAAAGTCGAGGAGTTGGAAACCCTGATCACAGGAGCAAAGTCCACCTTGGTAAAGAAGCAGGACACGGTTGCACGCCTCGTGGATCGCAAGCAGACAAGGAACGTAAGGATTTCCCTAAATGCCATGGAGGCTCGGATTACTGCTGTCAATCAGGACTGGGGCTTCCTCGTCATCGGTGCTGGTTCAAACTCTGGTTTCACCCCGCAGACCACGCTTCTTGTGAAGCGCGATGGCAAACTTATTGGTCGAGTGAATCCATCGGCGATCGAGCCGACACAGACCATCGCTGAGATTGATTTTAAGGCGCTTTCACCGGGCGTTCTTATTCAGCCGGGCGATCAAGTTATCCTCGCCAATCCAGCCGGCAATTAAACTCTGGCTCGAAAGTTCTACTCGCACAATTTCCATTCCCTACTTTGATTGTATCATGAAAAGTTTCTTCATTCTTGCAACTATTGCCGTCGCCTTCTCATCATGCGCTGACGAAATGGCTTCCAAACCGGTTGGCCCGGTTTCCAATTCGAGTACGATCCCTTGGAATGATCCGGGACTGGCTCCCGGTCAAGGGGGTGGCCAGTTCGGCATGCTAGAGCAGAACCGTCATCGCCGATAGTAGTCTGACAAGTAGCGATTCGCTGCTATGATTCAGTCCCTGTGATAGGGGCTGCCTGCCTTGATAGAAGCAATGCGGTAAAGCTGTTCGAAGAGGACGACCAGCGCAAGTTCGTGCTGCAAAGTCATGCTTGATAGCGAGAGGACCAGGTCGCATCGGTTTCTCAGCTCATGGGAGTGTCCGTCCGCCGCGCCGATGAGGAACGCAACGGTTTTTACTTCGCCGGATATTTCCATGGTATCGAATTTACCTGCGAGGTCCCGGGTCGTGGGTGTTTCACCACGCTCGTCTAGAGCGATTCGATAGCAGCCGTGCGAGGCTTCCAGAAGTCGTTTGGAAACCGATTCACAGTCGCCAGCCTTGATGATCATCAGTTCGTAGGCACCGTGTCGTAAGAGACGTTTCAAATAATCGTCTACGGCTGTCTTTGCGAAAGACAAGGCGGGTTTTCCAGCTACAATTACACGAACGCGCATCTCTGGACTCTTGCCTTCCGAGCTGCTAGGCTCCAGCTCCTTTTTAAAATGAAATCGATATTAACAATGCTATTTGTGGTGGTTTGCTCATGTGCTCCCGCGCCAGATCCTGGCCCGGTAAAGCGACAGATGTTCGGACTGATTGAAAAATTTGATCGCTGGGATAACAACGGCAACGGCCAGCTTGACGCGACCGAGGTCAAAGAAGCCGAAGAGTTGAGTGACTATACCGCAGCTGAAATTATCGATTTCTATGACACTGGAGGTAACGGTAGGATTTCGCTTCGCGAGGCACAGGATGGGATGTCGAGACTGAAAGAGGCTCAGAAAATAGCGGACAAGATGGAGGAATCACGATGAGTGCGGTTTACGAGAGTCCCACAATTCTGGACGAGTATTTGTTGTTTCACTACGGGAAAGGCGAGGAGATCCTTGTGCCGGATATCGAGTGGCCGGAAGGAATGAGGCAGGCGCTGGATTTCGCGGTGCGGACTCCGTCGCATTTTTCCAAACACCAAGTTTTACGAGGGCTGGATCTTGGGTGCGCGGTCGGACGCTCGACCTTTGAAATGTCCCGTGCCTGCGAGCACGTGATTGGGATCGATTTCTCGCATGCTTTCATTTCGGCAGCGAACGGTCTGAAAGATGAAGGATGGCTCGACTTTTCTAGAAAGGACGAAGCTAGTTTAGGCATCGGGCTGCGTGCAGAGCTTCCGGAGGCCATCGAACCGGCAAGGGTTGAGTTCATGCAGGGCGACGCGATGAATCTCCCTGCGGGCTTGGGCGAGTTTGATCGGGTTCATGCTGCGAATCTCCTGTGCCGGTTGACCGAACCCGAGCGTTTGCTCGAACGGCTTCCTTCGTTGCTGCGCTCCGGTGGTGAGTTGGTGTTGGCGACTCCTTGCACTTGGTTGAAGGAGTTCACGCCGAGCGAAAACTGGCCGACTGGGAGCACATTGACATGGCTTAAAGCGAAGCTTTCGGAAACCTTCGAGCTCGTTTCCGAATGCGACGAGCCGTTTCTGATCCGAGAGACTGCACGGAAATTCCAGTGGACCCGCTCAATGCTGACCGTTTGGGTCAGGCGTTGAGTTTCGAAAAATCGGCTAGGATTTCTTTTTTCGGAGAAACGGCGGGAGGTCGAGGTCCTCGCCGTCGACCACATTGGGGTTTTCCCCCTCGAAGCGACCTCGTGGTGCGCTCTCAAACGCGAGTTCGCTTTGGGATCCCGGCTTTTTTGAGTCGAGTTTTAGCTCGGTGGTGGGCTTGGGAGCTGGTTTGGCCTCTTCCTCCGTAGAGATGTCTTCGCTAAATGGGTCTTCGTCAACGTTTGTCCGATTTTTGCCCCATAAGGGCTTTTCTCTCGTGCGGGCCTTTGGGGCCGGCTTATAAGGCTCTGGAATGCCCTCTTCTCTTGCGAGGATTTCCTCCTCTTCCGGCTCCACCATGGATTCGGGTTCGGGAGTCTCTTCGGGTTTGATGAGTTCGGGTTCAGCAAACGGGCGTTCCTCACGTTCTGGCTCTGCTACGGTCTCATTAGGGTCTTCTTCCGGCTCCTCCACAGGGTCGCTTTTCTTTTGTATGGAAGTATGTTCTCCGATGCTGAAATCCACCTTTGAGCGTGGCTCAGGGAGTTGGTTTCGACCTGGACTTTCCAGATCCAAGGTGACGAGCAATTCTGTGTTTTCTTCGGTCGCTGGTTCTGGGGCCGGACTTTCGGGCTTTGGTTTGTCGATTTTGCTAAACGCGTTTTCGACTTCCGACGGGCCGCTTTCGACAGAGCTTTTTGAAAGGGTGCTGATGGAGTCGCGGTCTCCGCCGGTGAGTGCGTCTTCTGGGAGCGCGCTGATCAGGGTGATGGAAAGGTTGTCGCCCATCGCCGGATCGATCGCCGCGCCGAAAAGGACGTGAGCTTTTTCCGGGACATATTTCTGCAGGTTCTGCATGAGGAGCTCGATCTCAAACAGGGTGAGCGACTCGCCGCCCGAAAGATGAACGAGAACGGTTTGTGCTTCCTTGAGCAGGGAACCTTGGTCGAGCAAGGGGCTTGAGAGGGCGTTGCGAAGGGCCTTGGAAGCCCGGTCCTTGCCATCGGCGATCCCCGAGCCGAAAAGACACCGCGAGCGGGTGGTGCGCAGGGCGGACATGAGGTCGTCTAGGCCAACGTTGATGAGACCGGGGCGGACGACGAGGCGAATGACCGCCTTGATTGCTTCAGAGATCATCTTGTCCGCCGCGCCGAAGGCCTCGTGGACGCCTTGTTTGGCGAGAACGAGTTCACCCATGCGATTATTGTCAAAGGTTACGAGGGCGTTGGAGAGGACCGCGAGTTGGTTCAGGGAAGTTTCCGCTTGTTCGCGGCGGCGGCGTCCTTCGAAGAAAAATGGCATGGTTGCGAAGACAACGACGAAAGCGCCTTCTTCGCGGGCAATGCGGGCGACGATAGGTGCCGCGCCGGAGCCGGTTCCGCCACCGAGTCCGGTGCAGAGAAAGACAATCTGCTGGCCTCTGAGGGCTTCCCGGACATCGTTTTCCGCCTCCAGCATGGCTTGTTGCCCCAGCTCTGGGTCGCCTCCGGTCCCGAGGCCCTTGGTGAGGTTGGTGCCTAGCTGGAGTTTCTCTTTGGCAAGCGATGCGCCGAGGGTCCTAATATCGGTGTTGAGGGCGATCAGTTCAGCACCTTCGATGCTGTCCAAGGCGATTCTTTCAAGCATGTTAGCACCCGCTCCGCCGAGGCCGACGATCTTGACCGCGGATGAGGGAATTTCTTGTTTAGGGTCACGGGAGTAGGAAATCATTTTGAGGAGGAGCTATTGGTTGGAAGTTATTCGCTATTTGTCTTTGGCCATACGTTTAACGAATGACTTCTAGCGCATGACAGTGATGGTTCACCGCCCGAAGGGCCAGAAGAGACCGAAGATTTTTCCGATGCAGCCGGTTGGTTTGTGGTTTTCGGTTTCGAGAATCTGGGCGTAGCGGATCAGGCCGATGGCTGTCGCGAACTGCGGATCCTTGAAGGAAGGGTGTGCGGAGTCGGTATTTTCCGGGGCCTCGGGGCGGTAGATATCGCGACCAAAGACATCGAAGGCGAGTTCCGAGAAGCCGTTCATGAGGCTTGTGCCACCGGTTAGGAATACGCCAGCGCCGATCGCTTCGACCCCACCTTCGGGGAGTTTAGCGCGAACGAGCTTGAGAGTTTCCTCTAGGCGTTGACGAATGATTTCGTTGAGGATCGCGCGTTTCACCTCGACGTCGGCGAAGCCGTTCTCATCGGTGAGTTTGGCGTTGCCGACCGAGAGGGATGGGTCGGAGGAGGCGTTGCCTTCGAGGATTTTGAGTTTCTCAGCTTTTGAAAACGGCAGGCCGGTGACTAGGTGGATGTCGTTTGTGACATGGTCTCCGCCAACGGGGATACAGCCGGAGGCGGCTATCGATCCGTCGAGGTAGAGAGCGTAATCTGTGGTGCCGCCGCCGATATCGATGAGGAGGGCGCCGCGCAGGCGTTGCTCGCGGTCGAGCGCCATCTGGGCAGTGGCGATGGGTGCGAAGACGATATCATCGACTTCGAGAGGGCATTCACGGACCAGCTTGATCGAGTTCTGGATGCGGTTGCTGATGCCGTGGACGACGTGGAAATCAGCTTCGACGGTTTTTGCGAAGAGGCCGATGGGTGAAGCGGATTGTTCTAGGTTATCGACGAGGTATTTCCTGATGATGGTGTGTAGTGAGGCATGGTCCTGCGGGTAATTGACGTCTCGGGCCATGTCGCAGGCTTCTTCGAGGTGCTCGGGCAGGATGTTTTGCTGGGTGTCTGGGAGGCGAAAAGTGCCGCGGTTATTGACGCCCTGAAGGTGTGAGCCGGTGACTGAGAGGAAGACCGAGCCGATTTCAACGTCGCTGGCGTCTTCAGCCTTGGCGAGGGCGTCCTTGAGGCAGGCGCGGGCCTGAGAAAAGTCCGAGATTTCGCCCTTTCTGACTCCGGCGGATTTGGTCACGCCGATGCCGAGGATTTTTACCGCGCTGTCCGGCTTCACCTCGCCGACGACAATACAGGTCTTGCTGGTTCCAATTTCCAGCCCGACGTGAATCTTAGTTCGGCGTGACATGCAGTTTAGTTGCGGTTGAGAAGGGAGCGGAGATCGTTATCTGCCTGGCTGGATTCGCCAGCTCCGGAGAGCATTTCTTCAGAGACGGGAATGGCGCGCGGAGGAGTATCTTCTCTGCGAACTGTGATGGGGACATTTCGCTTCGGGATCAAGTTGATCGTTGCAATTTCATAGCTATTTCTACGGGCATGATGCAAAGCCCTAGCAAGGTAGTCCAACTGCCGATTGTGATCTCCGAGCCCGAATCTGGCGATCGTGCCTGGTCTGGTCTTGAGATCCAGCGACCATTCCTTTTCCTGTGAGATCGAATCGATCATCGAAATGTCTTCTGGGAACGAAGAGCGGAAAGCGGTCAGTAGGCGCGCGCAATGGCGGTATTGAGGATGGGCTAGTTTTTTTGCGATGCGCACCGGATGTTCTGGGTCAGCAGCGAGAATGAACACGGGAAGTTGAGTTGCCTCTTGGAGTTGGTTTGTGGGGCACGGATAGGTGAAATTATCACGGTCGACCAATAGCGAGCCTTCCGCGCGGGTGGCGGAATGTCCTTCTTCAGGGGAGGCGATCCATGCGATCGGTTTGCGGGTTTTGATCTTAAAAACGAGGGTCCCTGGGAGTTCGCGTTCGACCTTCGCGGATTCGATAGCGGAGATTTCGAGCAGTCGTTCACGCATCGCGGCGACATCGAAATCAAAAATATTGGATGCGAGATCGATTCCCAGATGCTCGACGAGTCCAGCTTCGTCGAGGACATCATTCGGGCTGAGATCGATGACTTGAAGGCGGAAGTCGGGGTTACGGTGAAAGGTATGTTCTATGGCCTGCTTGATACCATAAGCAATGGCGAGCAGCACGCCTAGCGCGATGGCCATTCTCACGAGGGATTTGCCGAAGCCGAGTAAGTTGAACCAAGCGATTCGTGGCGACATGACCTCGGACTTTAGCACCTTGACTTGGTGCCGATGGCGTCTTGCTCTCGAGGTTCGTTTTCGCATTTCGCTTGGCGGCGGCAGTTTCCGGATTAAGCGGTATTGAGTGTGTGAAAGCCTGCGAACTGGCAATTTTCACAAAACGAAACCGTTTTGCCGCATCTTACTAAGCAAATGCTTAATGTCAATACGCTTAAAATTTACTGGGTCACACCTTCTTAAAGAAGCGCAGCGGAGTTGGCACAAACTTCGCTTTGGCTCCTGAGAAGCTGATTCTACCCAGAGGTCTTGAATTGACGGCTACGAGGAATTCCGTATCCGGTTTGGAGTCTGTTCCGTCTGGTGGCTTTCCTGGAAGTTTCACGAAAGGAGGCAGGGGAGGCAAATCAGCGATGAGCGCACCGATATCGCGACTAATTTTCCCGGCGCGGGCGAGCATTCCGAAGGATGGAAAATCGGCCACTGCGACGCCTGGGCTGCATCGAACTCGGAATTCGAAGTCCTCGCAGGAAATGCGAAACGATGCTTCGAATACTAGTCCTCCGGGAGTATAGCCTATATTCTCAGGCATTGCTGCTGGTGCGAATCTTTAGAGTTCCGTTAATCTTCCAGTTAGCATGGCCAGCATCGCTGCCTACTTTGCTCGGAACCTGAATCTCGAGGTCTACGACTTCGTAAATGATCTCCGCTTTTCTTTCGGTGAGGCGGTCGAAGAGGCCGATTGCTAGATCCGGCCAGGTGTTAGTAGGTTTTATTTCTTCCATAATCACGGAGGTTAGTTTGATTTTACAATCATGCAAGTGAAGTTGGTTTGACCACTTGAAATAGTTTGATGGTAGTGAGCATGGCTTAAATTGTCTGGAAATATGTTGGGAGACATGTTTTGAGGACTCTGGTCTAATTGGCTGGGAAGGTGTTGAGCTAATATGTTGCTACGCCTCCAATCCGGTCCGGATGGGGTTTCGCTGGAGGATGTTGGATTAGGGGGCAAGACCCCTCAAAGGCCCAGATCATTCAGCCGCTCATGGCGCTTCTCCATCGCCGCCTCTGACATCCGGTAGTCCAGCATTGCGACAAATTTTTTGGCGGACTTCACGGAGTTTGAAGGAAGCCCCAGTTCCAGCTTTCCCATCAGCACCCCCGGCATCTCCTCCACGAGCCTGGGATCCTTCATCTGCACGGTGAGAGTCTTCTTGGAAAACCAAAACCACCCGCCCGTGACCATTGCCTCTTCCACTGCGTCGTAGCCCATCTCGATGGTCCGCATCGCGTTTGATGACCTTGTGAAAGTGCGGTCCTCCAGCTTCCAATGCAGGATCACCTGTTCTTCCATGGCACGGAATTTCCCAGTCACCGCCAGCTTGCCCAGCGGATCCGATGCAGGAATGTTGAAGATGAAAGAGAGTTCGTCGTCCACGCTTGTTTTGGAGTTGCGGGAAGGGTGCGTCCTTAGCGCGCAAGGCGCAAAGAAAAATTCGGGCGGAGCATGTGGAGCCTTTGTTTTATTTGTCTGGTAACATATTGAATCGTTTAAGGCGCAGCATGGGATCGACTGATCAGTTCGTTGGGGTGGTTAGGCTTTCGGAGGATGCTGGTTTGTCGGTCCGCGAGCG
>Ga0209390_10000587_pt1 | contig 72575 bp, 63 predicted proteins | sample BON01_FD_187212 | JGI IMG/M metagenome (GOLD analysis project Ga0209390, IMG submission 187212) | Freshwater microbial communities from Lake Bonney liftoff mats and glacier meltwater in Antarctica - BON-01 (SPAdes) (version 2) | ecosystem: Environmental > Aquatic > Freshwater > Ice > Glacier...
CATAAATGATGTTTAAGGTGCTGTCATAAGAGTATTTTTTATTTTGCCACTGCTGCCCAAATGTTAAACCACTGATTAAGCAAAAAGCAATTGTCGATATTTTTTTCATTTTGGTTTTTTAATAAATGCAAAGATAACCAAATAGTTCTCAATTTTATTTTTACCCAATTTTACATTTATTAAACTTCAATCAAAACATCAAAAAAATTACGCTAATTTTGCAGCTTTTAAAAGCAATGCAAATGAAAACAATAGTTGGCTTAAAAAAAATTAGAATGAGATCAATTCATGGATTTCATGATTTTGAAAAAATTATAGAAAATGATTTTGAAGTGAGTATTGAATGCCATTTTGACGATAACGGAATGGATTTTTTAGACTACAGCCTTCTATACAATAAATTAGAAACAGTTTTTGGAGCTACCACCCGCATTGAATATATAGAAATTATCAATAAAAAAATTATAGAAAGCTTAATAAATGATTTTGCTTTTTTAAATAAAATTAAAATTAAAACCACCAAGCTTTTTCCTCCATTACACAAATTTGAAGGAAAAGGCAGCATGGTAATTACCTTATGGAAGAAATAACAACATCAACTATTTTAATAGAATCTGCAGCTAATAATAAATTAATTGCAGACCTTAGTTGTATTAAAAAAACAGATAAAAACCAACCAGTAGCCATTTTTGCGCATGGCTTTATGGGTTTCAAAGATTGGGGTGCCTTTAATATTATGGCACATTACTTTGCAAGCAATGGTTTGGCATTATTAAAATTCAATTTTAGTGGAAATGGAACAAGTATTGAACAGCCAAATGTATTTAGCGAACCAGAAAAGTTTGGAAAAAACACTTATTCGCAAGAATTAATAGACCTTGGAGAAGTAATTGATTGGATAGAGACCAATGCCAAAACTTATCACTTAGACGCAAAAGAAATTTACTTAATCGGCCATAGCAGAGGCGGCACAATGGCAATTATAAAAGCAATGGAGGAGTCGAGAATTAAAAAAGTAGTGGCTTGGTGCCCTTTTTATGATATCAAAGCCAGATTTAGACAAGAAAGCATTGCGGTATGGAATAATAACGAAACCTGGTATGTAGAAAACAAACGAACCGGGGATAAATTACCCCTTTATAAAACATTTTATCAAGATTTTTTAATCAATCAACACCGGTTTAATTTAGATGAAGTATCTGCTCATTTTGAAAAACCTTTACTTTTACTCCATGCAAAAGATGATGAAGCTGTTTCTATTGAAGATTCACGCAAGTTTTATAACAATATAAGTCATGCTATTAAAATTGAATTTGATGGCGGAGGGCATACATTTGGCATAAACCATCCTTGGGAACAGCATAAAATAGTGCCAGAGGTATTTAATCAATTGTTAGAAAACACATTGTATTTTTTAATAGATGAGGAGTAATTTTTACCAACTAATGCATTACCGCTAACTTGATTATTTGACTGCTGCCTGATATTCTAATATAAGGAGTAAAAGTATCATGTTTACCAGACTTTTTGAGAATCAATCGATTTTTTATTATAATCACTTGCGATTTTAACACAAATTTATTGCGAAATCCCTAATTAAAATCAATGATTTAGCATTTAATATCTGCTATTTTGGAATAGGTTTAATTTTCCACAACGCATGCAAACCCTTTTGCTAAATTCTATTTTTAGCTTTTTAATTCAGAATATAAAAAAGCTTAAAAACTAAAAAACACAATTATATTTTCAATTTTTTGTGATTATAAATTTTTATAAATTACTTTTGAAGCATTATTTTTAAAAATGAAAACACCAATAAAAATTCTTATACATGCTGGCATAATTGTACTATTTGCATTATTCACTTTTATTTATTTTTCTGCAGGCAAAAACAAAACCCTGCCACAAAACGACATTTCTCAATGGGAAGGCGCTGCGCAAGAAGGGCTAGATTATAAAGAGAAGTTTGGAAAAATACCACTTTGGAATTCTAGAATGTTTGGTGGGATGCCTAACTACCAAATTGTAGGCAATACAGACAACCTATATGTAACTAAACTCTATTTAATTAACTTACCTGCACCTTCTGGTTCAATTTTTTACACCTTGTTGTGCGGCTATATTATGTTGCTGTGTTTTAAGTTTAATTGGAAATATGCCTTATTAGGCGCAATAGGACTAGGTTTTGCATCATATAATTTTATTATTATTGAAGCTGGGCACAATACTAAGGCATTGGCAATTGCTGTTGCGCCTCTAGCCATAGGAGCATTGGCGCTATTGCTTAGAAAAAAATATTTGTTGGGTGCTGGTTTATTTTTTGTAGGAATGGCACTAGAAGTAATGGCAGGACACTATCAAATTACATTTTATTTGTTATTAATTTTGGGTATTTGGCTATTAAGTGAATTGATTTTTGCTATTAAAGAAAAGGAAAAAGGATTTTTGATACATTTTAGCATTATTGGCACAATATTTATTACGGGTATTTTAGTAGGTCTTGGCAGCTATGCCAGTAATTTTTTGATGACTAGAGAATATGCAAAAGAGACCATAAGGGGCGGGACCGAATTAACAATTAAATCTCCTTCTGCAGGCAATGAGGATGAGTCTAAAGATACAAAAGAAGGATTAAGTTATGATTATGCCTTTGGATGGAGTCAGGGCTTGGGCGATGTGCTCACCATATTTGTGCCAAATGCAGTGGGTGGTGGCTCGAGTGAATTATTGCCAAAAAATTCAAAGTTTGTAGAAGAATATAAAGCAAGTCAACCAGGATTTAATGTAAGCCAAACAAGAGGGTTAGCTTATTTTGGCGATTTACCATTTACCAGCGGCCCAGTATATTTTGGTATCATCACTATGTTTTTATTTATCTTGGCGATGTTTGTGCTATCACCAAAGCAAAAATGGTGGACATTGGCTATTTTTCTTTTATCAATGATTATGTCTATGGGGAAAAATGCACCATTTCTGAACGATTTATTATACAATTACTTGCCTCAGTATAATAAATTTAGATCACCAAACATGTCTACCACCATGGCTCAATTAATTGTCTTAATCCCCGGATTGATGGCTTTGCGAACCATTGTTCAAGTTCATTTAAACAGCACATCAAAAAACGAATTTGTATATAGAGGATATTTGAACATTGAAAAATCATTGCTTTATAGCGCTAGCATTACTGCTGGCATTATATTATTGATAATCTTTGCGGGTGGAGGAGAAGGAAATCCTGAAGTTTTTGGGGGAACAACACCAGAATCTGTAATAGAAGATAGAAGCGCATTGGTTAGAAATGATGGCATTAGAAGTTTGTTTTTTCTTGCAATTGGTTTTGGGGCAATTTGGTTTTTTATTAAAAACAAGCTCAAAGAATCTCATGTTCTTGCCATCTTATGCATTGCCATGATTGTAGATTTATGGACAGTGGACAAAAGATATTTGGACAATAAAAAATTTGTGTCTAAAAAAGATTTTAATAACACTAAAGCAAGCCCTACTCCTGCCGATAACCTAATATTAAAAGACACTACTAATTTTAGGGTATATGATATGAGCGAAGGCAATGCATTTAATAGTGCTAGGTCTAGTCGTTTTCACCGATCTGTTGGCGGTTATCATGCAGCCAAGTTAAAAAGAATGCAGGATATTGCAGAATTTCATTTGATGAAAAACAACCCCAAAGTATTGGATATGCTGAATGCCAAATATTACATAATAAATGATTCTGGCAATATTATACCTAGGATAAATGAAAATGCATTGGGAAATGCTTGGTTTGTGCAAAATTTAAAAATAGTAAAAAACGCTGACGAAGAAATTACAGGATTAGATAATTTTGAACCTGCAAACACCGCTTTAGTAGACAAAAGATACGCGACTATTATTGGTCAAAAAAATACATTTACTAACAGTGATAGCGCAGCAAGGATAAGAATAAGCAGTTTTGAACCTGATAAAATCATATACACTTTCAATAGCAAAGAGGAAAAAGCAGTTGTTTTTTCAGAAATTTATTATAATAGTGGCTTAGGCTGGAATGCGTATATAGATAAAAAACCTGTACCACATTTTAGATGCAATTATATATTAAGAGGACTGATAGTGCCAGCAGGTGAGCATGAAATCACTTTTGCTTTTGAACCAAAGACTTATGTTTTAGGCAATAAAATTCAATCTGCCTCTAATATTTTTGCTTTATTAATTTTTGCCATTGGAATTTTATTTTCTATCTATCAAGAAATTAAGAAAACTAAAACAGCATGAAATTTGAGGCAATCAAAGGATATGAAAATATAAAAAAAAAACTCATACTCACCATTGCTAATGGAAGAATGCCGCATGCTCAATTATTTTTGGGTATAGAAGGCGGTGGACAATTAGCGATGGCTTTGGCTTATGCGCAATATGCAATTTGCCTAAACCCATCAAATGAAGATAGCTGCGGCAAATGCAGCAATTGTGTAAAAATGGAGAAAATGATTCATCCAGATTTACACTTTTCATACCCAATGAGTGGTGGCGGTGCAGTAGCAGAGAATCAAATGTTGTTGTTTAAAAAATCATTGGCAGAGAATCCATATATGAGTATCCATGATTGGATGTCAATATCAGGAAAAGAAAACGGCTTGCCAAATATTACCTCGGCAGAATGCAGAAGTATTATCCATAAATTAAGTTTTAAACCCTTTGAAGCAAGTATAAAAATTTTAATTATGTGGTTGCCAGAATACCTAAATGTTACTGGCAATATTTTATTAAAATCAATTGAAGAACCGAGTGGAAAAACTTTACTGTTGCTCGTGTCTAATCAAGAAGAAAAAATTTTGGGTACAATCTTATCACGTACCCAAAAAACAAGATTCCCGCCATTTAAAGTAAGCGAAATAAAAGAATACATGCTTGCTAATTATGAAATGACTGAAGATGTAGCTCAAAATATTGGATTGATGAGTGGTGGCGATTTAAACAAGGCCATTAATCTTTCTGAGAATGTCGAAAATGCCTTTTTAGATTCATTTAGAGGTTGGTTATTAGACTGCTATAAAGGAGATAAAACCCGTTTTGACTATTGGACCAAAGAACTAAGTGGACTTGGAAGAGAAAAGATAAAAAGTTTTTTTGATTATGGTTTGCAAATGTGCCGAGCATGTTTGGTTGAACCTTATGGTTTAAATAAAGATAGACTTACCCACAATGAAAATGACTTTGTAAAAAAGCTCGCAGCGCTTATGGATATTGATAATATTGCTACTTTTTATAAATTGATATCTGATGCAAGTTATGGGATTGAAAGAAATGGAAATGCAAAAATTATAATAATTGATTTATCTTTGAACATTCGAAAATGCTTTAAATCAAAGAAATTGGTTTAATAAATAAATTGGAGAAAAAAATTAATTAAAAAAATATAATAATAATAATTATGGGATGTGAAAGCTGCGGTACAAGCGGGGGAGGTGCTCCTAGCGGGTGTAAAAGTAATGGGGATTGTGGAACTTCGAGTTGCAATGCAATAAATAGTTATGACTGGTTTGATAGTATGGTTATGCCAGAAGATTATAAACCATTTAATATAATAGAAGTAAAATTTAAAGGAAACAGAAAAGAATTTGTAAAAAATGATGCAAACCTAGAATTGTATCGGGGTGATTATGTAAAATTAAAGTCAGAAGGGGGCTATGATATTGTCGCTATAGGGATGATTGGCGAATTGGTGCGTTTGCAACTTAAAAAACATAGGGTAGATGAAAATAGCCAAGAAATGCGGATTATTGAATCTAAAGCGAGTAAAGATGAAATTGAAAAATTTGAAAGCTACCAGCAAAAAGAGGCAAAAATACTAGAGCGAGCTAGAACGATTGCACTTTCATTAAAGCTTACTTTAAAATTAAGTGATTTAGAAGTAAGGGGCGATGGAAAAAGAGTAATATTCTTTTATACAGCAGAGCAGCGGGTAGATTTTAGATCACTTATTAGGCAATATGCTGATGAGTTTAAAATGCGTATAGAAATGAGACAAATAGGCTATAGAGAAGAGGCATCAAGGCTAGGTGGCATTGGCTCTTGTGGCAGAGAATTGTGCTGCACTACTTGGCTCACAGACTTTAATATGGTGAGCACACAAGCTGCGCGCTATCAAAATTTATCAATTAATATGTTAAAACTTAGCGGGCAATGTGGAAAACTAAAATGTTGCCTAAATTATGAGTTAGACACCTACATTGAGGCCAATAACGAATTTCCTAAACAAAAAACTGTGAAATTAGATACCCAAATTGGCGTTGCATTTAGTACTAAAATTGATATTCTAAAAAGAATAATGTGGTTTGTTTATGAAAAACAAAATACATGGATACCTCTAGAACTTTCTAGGGTGAAACAGATATTGGCATTGAATAAAAAGGGAGAAAAAGTACCTGCATTGTTAGACGAAAAAGTGGGTTCTGACACATTAAACAGGGCAATGGCCAACATAGAAGTGGAGGATATGTTAGCAGGCTCTGATCTTAATAGATTTGATAAAAAGGATAAAAGCCCTTTCAAAAAAGATCAGCCGTATGGTAAAAAATTTATCAAAAAAAGATTTGATGCACCACAAAACAGACAAGCTAAACCCTTAGGTGATAAAAATGCTGAACCGCTAGAAAAAAAGAATTTTACAGGAATAAAAAAGAAAAAATTTAAGAAAAAACCTTTTAACCCACCTGCATAATCCAATGAAAATTTTATTCTCATTTTGCTGCTTAATTTTTCATATTGCCTGCAATAATAATAAGACCCTTGCAGTAGATACTATTTTCTATAATGGAAAAGTTTATTCTTGCAATGATAGTTTTATTATACATGAAGCCTTTGCAATAAAGGATCACAAATTTATTGCTGTGGGCAAGAGTAAGGACATTTTAGCAAAATATAACGCAACAGAAAAAATAGATTTAAAAAACAAAACTGTTTACCCTGGTTTTTTTGATGCCCATTGCCACTTTTATGCTCTTGGTAAATTAAAATCAGAGTTAGACCTTAGCAATATAAACTCTTGGCAAAAAATAGTGGACAGCGTAGCAGCTTATATTAAACTGTATCCAAATAAACAATGGATTGTAGGCAGAGGATGGGATCATACTTTATTTGCTGATAAAAAAATGCCTAGTTTTAATGAAATTAATGCCCTTTTTCCTACTAAATATATTTTGCTCCGAAGGGTAGATGGTCATGCAGCAATAGCCAATAGCAATGCGCTGCAATTGGCCAATATAAATGCCCAAACACAAATAGCTGGCGGAGAGATTGGCATAAGTAATGGTAAATTAAATGGATTATTGTTAGATAATGCTGTAGAACTAATAACCCAAAAAATACCTGATCCATCTATTGCCCAAAAAGTAGCCTACCTGCTTACTGCTCAAAAATTATGCTTGGCTGCTGGGCTTTCATCTATTGTAGATGCTGGATTAGGGGTAGATATGATTGAGTTGATTGACAGTTTGTACAAAACTGGGCAGCTAAAAATAAGAATAAATGCTATGCTAAGCGCAAATCAAAGTGCATTGGATTACGCAAAAAACCATGGTCCAATAGAAACAGATTATTATAGGGTAAAATCATTTAAAGTTTATACTGACGGGGCTTTGGGCAGCAGAGGAGCATTATTAAAATCTAGTTATTGTGACAGAAAAGGGCATCATGGACTTTTATTAACTCCCATTGATACGATTAAAAAATATTGTGAATATGCAGCACAAAATCACTGGCAGGTTAATGCGCATGCTATTGGCGATAGTGCAAATGGACTCATTTTAAACCTATTTGGAAACTATACAAAAAATAAGGATCTGCGTTGGCGAATAGAACATGCCCAAGTAGTATCGATGCTGGATATGCCTTTGTTTAAAACTTATAGCATTATTCCCTCTGTGCAACCAACACATGCCACTAGTGATATGCGCTGGGCAAATGAACGAATTTGCAATCATTGTAATGACAACCAGTATTATTGGTGTTCTGCAAAGTGTGTTCAACAAAACGAAAATTCAATGTGCTTGCTTGGGTTCAATTTTCAAGTTGCCAATGAGCAGCGTCACCATCTTTGAAGATGGCTTAATGATAGTAATGAGTATAGCAATGCTGATAATAATGTAAACACCAAAAAAAATGAAAAATATGAAAAAAACAAAAAACATTACCTTGCTATTTACAGCATTGGTATCAATGAACATTAGCAGCTGCATATCTCAAATCAAAAATTTAAAAACAGAAACAGTGAAAATTTATGGTAATTGCGAAATGTGTGAAACAACCATAGAGACAGCAGGAAACGTAAAAAAGACTGCCAAAGTAGATTGGAATAAAGACACCAAAATGGCATCCATTACGTATGACAGTGTCAAAACCAATCAAAATGAAATTTTGAAACGAATTGCGTTAGTAGGTTACGATAGCGATAGTTTTTTAGCGCCTGATAATGCGTATGCCAAATTGCCTAATTGTTGTCGATACGAAAGAGTGAAAAAGACTATCGCCAATATTGAAGAGTCCAAAACTAAAATGGACAGTGCAGACCACTTGACACAAACAATGCCTTTGGACTCTCAAGGAGTTAATCAACTGACTTCGGTCTTTGATAATTATTTTGCGCTTAAAGATTCTTTAGTAAAAACGGATGGAGTAATGGCTTCTGAAAAATCAAAAGCGCTTTTGGCATCAATAAATAGCATTAAAATGGATAAATTGGAAATGAATGTTCATGTGGCTTGGATGAAAGTTTTATCAGATTTAAAAGAAGATGCCACATATATTGGCAATACAAAAGACGTTACCCGCCAACGCGACCGCTTTATGAGTTTATCAAAAAATATGTACGCATTAATGAAAGTTACAAAATATGAACAAGCTATTTATTATCAGTTTTGCCCAATGGCAAACGATGGCAAAGGTGCTAATTGGCTAAGTAAAGAAAGCGCGATTAAAAATCCTTACTATGGTTCTCAAATGTTGAATTGCGGTAAAACTGTTGAGACAATAAAATAGATTTATTATAGGAATTATGCAACTAAAATTCAGAATTGTGTAACATGCTATCTTTTGATTTACTCACCTTTGTAAAGCGAATAATTTAATTCTCAACAATGCAATTATAATGATGCACGATAATTCATGGGGCAGAGACATGGGGATTATTCAATAATTATTGCACTCATTATGTTCTTAAAAGCAATGACTAAACAAAAAAACAAATTGATATGAAACCTAACATTGGAACACCAGTAAAAAAAATAAATGCTGTAACAGAACTATTATCTGAAGCTTTGGCAAATGAGGTAACACTCTATACAAAAACAAGAAAGTTTCACTGGAACGTGAGTGGTGAAAGTTTTATGGAACTCCATAAATTATTTGAAAATCACTATAAACAATTAGAAGAATCAATAGATGAAATTGCAGAACGCATCGGCAAATTGGGACACAAAGCTATTGGCACCATGTATGAATTTAGAAAATTATCTACCGTAAAAGAACATCCCGGAAAATATCCTTCTTCAAAAGAAATGATTAAGGAACTTTTGACAGACCATGAAACGATTATTATTATGCTTCGCAAATTTGTTGACGATTGCAGCGAAGAACATAAGGATGCAGGAACCGCAGATTTTCTAACAGGCCTGATGGAACAACACGAAACCATCGCGTGGACTTTGGACTTTGAGAAGATATTTAAATTAAACCTTTCATTTTGTCAAAAAAGTTATTCTACAAAGCTTCTTTATTTTTAATTTGTGTAAACGCATTCAGCGCACAATCCGAATTCAAATTTGATGCATAATTTCTCGTTAATCAAGTATGCTTCTGTTGGAGTTGTTTTCAATACAAAATCGACACATGAAAAAGAATAAAATTTTAGCAAGTTTACATTTGGTCGTATTGTTAGTACTTATCTTTTGGAATTACTATTCAAATACGGCTGCGATTAACAACAACACGGTAGGATCTGTGAGTGATAGTCTTGATAATTTGTTCACACCTGCAGGGTACGCCTTTGCCATCTGGGGAATTATTTACCTCGGATTGCTTATGCTCGGAGTATATATGATCATTTGCGCTTTTAAAGATGACGGCAATAATGAGTTTATTGAAAAGGCTGCACCTACACTAATTTTGGCGCACCTCGGCAATGCAGCATGGCTTTGGTTTTGGCTCAACGAAGAAGTTGGAATCTCGGTAATCATCATGCTCTTTATTCTTGTTATGTTGACCTTAACAGTTCTTCGATTGAATATGGAGCGTTGGGATGCCCCTTTAAAGTTTATAGCACTTGTTTGGTGGCCGATTGATCTATACTTTGGTTGGATTAGTGTTGCTACCATTGCGAACATTTCGGCATACCTCGCTAAATTGAATTGGACAGGAGGAATTTCAGAAATAACATGGACAATTACAATGATTTTCGTAGCAACTCTTCTTGCCTTATTCATGATTTTTGCGAGAAATATGCGAGAATATGGAGCCGTGTTTATTTGGGCACTTATTGCTATTGCAGTGCGTCATACAGATCAAATTCAATCAATAACCTATAGTGCAGCGATTGCTGCTGCTATCATTGGTGTTGCCTCTGCAATTCATGCGTTCAAAAATCGAGCAACACTTCCATTTATTAGAAAAAAAGCACCACAAACAGAACGATAAAAATTGCTAATTATATTTGAAAATGAAAAAATTTGATGCCATCATAATTGGTTCGGGCCAAGCCGGAACACCACTAGCTTTTAAACTTGCCTCAAAAGGCAAAAAAGTTGCCTTTATTGAAAAGGAACATTTAGGAGGCACATGCCTTAATGTAGGTTGCACACCTACAAAAGCCTACGTGGCTAGTGCAAGAAGAATGTGGGACGCAACGCACGGGGACGAACTAGGCATTCATATACCCGCGGGTACTCGTGCAGACTTGAAAAAAATCAAAGCTCGAAAAGATGCATTAATTAAAAAATCTTTAGATGGCATTGCTGCTGAGATAGAAAAAAATGAAAACATTACCTACTTCCAAGGTGTGGCAAGCTTTACCGACCATAAAGTGGTTTTGGTGAATGGCAAATTGCTTACTGCAGAGGAAATATACATTAATGTGGGTGGACGTCCATTTGTGCCTGATGGATATGAAGAAATATCCTATTTAACCAGTTCGTCTATTTTAGAGTTAGAAGAGATTCCAACACATTTAATTATTATTGGTGGCAGCTACATTGGATTAGAATTTGGCCAAATGTTTAGAAGATTTGGAAGCCAAGTTACAATTATAGAAAAGACAGAAAGCATCATAGGAAGAGAAGATACTGAAACGAGTGAGGCTATTTTAAAATTTTTAGAAGATGAAGGAATTGATTTTCGATTGCAAGCAACATGTGTTACTGCAAAAAATGAAGAAGATGGAACTATATCGGTTCAAGTAGATTGCAAAATGGGCGGGTCTCCTAAAATTACCGGAAGCCACGTTTTATTGGCTATAGGTAGAAAAGCCAACACGGATACGCTCAACTTAGATGCCACAGGCATTACCACAAACCAGAAAGGGTTTATAGAAGTAGATGATTATTTACAGACCAATGTTCCCGGAATTTATGCTTTAGGTGATTGTAATGGAAAAGGAGCATTTACCCATACCGCATATAATGACTATGAAATTATTGCAGAAAATAAATTTGAAGGAAAAAACCGAAAAGTTTCTGATCGAATTTTAACCTACGGCTTGTTTGTAGATCCGCCACTTGGCAGAGTGGGTATTACGGTGAAAGAGGCAAAGAAAAAGGGATTGAATTTTTTGGTCGGTCATCGGCCATTCAGCAAAATTTCTAGAGCCAAAGAAAAAGGTGAAACCAATGGGTATATGAGCGTACTGATTGACAATAAAACTAAAAAAATATTAGGAGCTACCGTTTTAGGAGTAGGTGGCGATGAAGTGATTAGCAGTTTTATAAACATGATGTATGCAGGTGCAAGTTATGAAGTGTTCAGAGACACTGTATTGCCGCACCCCACTATTTCTGAATTAATTCCTACTATGTTAGAATCTTTGACCAAACCATAATATGAAAGCAATTTGGAACAACGAAATTATAGCTAAAAGCGACAACACCATAGAGGTGGAAGGAAATCATTATTTCCCGCAGGAAAGTATTCACAAAGATTTTTTTGAAAGCAGTCAAAAACACACTACTTGTCCGTGGAAAGGTGAAGCCAGTTATAAATCACTTTCTGTAAATGGGGAAAAGAACCCAGATGCTGCTTGGTATTACCCAAATCCCAAAGCAGCTGCAGCTAAAATACAAGGACATTTTGCCTTTTGGAAGGGAGTAGAAATCTTAGAATCATAAAAATGGATATTCTAGAAAAATACAGTAGTGCCCGAATGCTATCTACAGTTATTTGCAAGCCACTCGCTACCGAAGACTATGTGGTGCAGCCCATAGTGGAGGTATCGCCACCTAAATGGCATTTGGCTCATACTACTTGGTTTTTTGAGCAGTTTATTTTGGTGCATCACCTCGCAGATTACACACCTTTTCATCCCGATTTTGCTTTTTTATTCAATAGTTATTACAACAACATGGGGGAGCGTACGTTGCGGATAAATCGAGGATTTATGACCCGACCTACCGTTGAGGAAGTGTATGCCTATCGTAAATATGTAGATGAGGGAATGCAAAAATTATTGAGCCCATCATTGAGCCAAGAAGTTTTAGACCTAATAGAAATTGGGATAAATCATGAACAGCAGCATCAAGAATTGCTGGCTTATGACATCAAATATATCTTAGGCAGCCAACCCACATTTCCCGCTTTAGGAAAAATGTTTACGCTCAATGAGGAAAGTCAAACCGAACAATGGATAGCAATTGAAGGAGGTACATTTAAAATAGGAGCTAGTGAACAAGGTTTTTCTTTCGATAACGAACGCCCCAAACATTCATGTTATCTACATCCTTTTTCTATCAGCAACCGATTAATAACCAATGGCGAGTTTGTCGAATTTATAGAAGACGGTGGATACAAAAACTTTAATCTGTGGTACGATGAAGCTTGGCACCATATACAAGAAAACGATTGGCGGCAACCTTTATATTGGCATAAAAAAGATGGACTTTGGCACCATTTTACTTTCGAAGGGTTGAAGCAAATCAATCTTTTAGAACCCATCATGCATCTATCGTTTTATGAAGCGACAGCATTTGCCGAGTGGAAAGGTATGCGACTACCCACAGAATTTGAATGGGAAGTGGCCTCGTCACAATTTCAATGGGGACAATTGTGGGAATGGACTAATTCTGCTTATCTGCCTTATCCCGGATTTCATAAAGTAGATGGTGCTTTGGGGGAATATAATGGTAAATTTATGCTAAATCAAATGGTATTGCGTGGAGCTTCTATTGCCACGCCTGAATATCACACCAGAAAAACATACCGCAACTTTTTTCATGCCAACTCACGATGGATTTTTTCTGGTGTTCGCTTAACAAAAAAACAGTAAGCGAAATGAACAACTTTTTACAACACATAAAAGAAGGACTAAGCAAACCACAAAAAGAACTTTCGTCAATGTATTTCTATGACGAAAGTGGCGGTAAATTATTTCAAGAAATTATGCAATTGGAAGAGTATTATCTTCCGGCTTGTGAAATGCAAATCATTCAACAACAAAGCCAACTAATGGCAAAGCATTTAGCAGGAGTTCATAAAAATTTACAAATCATTGAGCTAGGTGCTGGAGATGGAAGCAAAACGAAACATTTACTTAATCAGTTTCAACCTTATTTTGAAGCACTAGAATATGTGGCGATGGATATTTCTGAAAACATTCTGTGCATCAATAAACAAGTAATTGAATCAGAAGTGTCTGGTATTAATATATGCAGCAAAGCAGGGAATTATTTCCGAACGTACAAAGATTTACCAGAGACGTCATACGGACGATTGGTACTTTTTTTAGGTGCCAATATTGGCAACTTTTTATTAGATGATGCGGTCGCTTTTTTCCATTACGTTAAGCAAGGATTGAAAGAAAATGATAGTTTTATAGTTGCATTTGATTTGGTCAAACATCCACGTAAAATAATAGCTGCATACGATGATTGTAAAGGAATAACCAAAACTTTTAACCTCAATTTACTAACCAGAATAAACCGTGAATTTGGTGCTAATTTTGATATTTCAAAATTTGAGCATTTCCCTTTCTACAATCCGACAGATGGTTCATCTTTAAGCTATATCGTGAGCCTTGAGGATCAAATAATACGTTTTTCAGATGGTTTTGAGGTGCAATTTGAAGCATTTGAGACTATACATACAGAAATTTCGAAAAAATATTTCCCGAAAGATATTCAATATTTATCCGATAACAGCGGATTGAAAATATCCCAAACATATTACGATTGCAACAAGGAATATGCATTTGTTTCTTTTACCAGAAAAAATAAAAATTTTATGAACTAATGAATAAGTTATATATGAAAATAGAAAGCGAAAGAGATATGAAAGACTATGAAAAATGTAAGCCAAAATCTAACGGTCAAAAGGCTAGCACAAATCTGCCGATGCCGAAAAACAAAGTATTGAAATGTTGAATAAAAAAATGGAAAGTAGGAAAACACACGAATAATTTAGCCGCTTGGAGGTGATATTCTAATAGATTTACAATAAAATTAATAATTATGAAACATACTTATCAAATATCTGGAATGACTTGTAATGGATGCAGCAATCATGTTCAAAAAATATTAAGCGAAATACAAGGCGTAACTAATGTGGAAGTAAATCTGGAAGAAAAAACGGCAAGTATAGAAATGGTAAAACACATTCCGATAGAAACATTGAAAGATGCCCTAGAAAAAGATGGTGGAAAATATAGTGTAGGAATGTTGAACGAAACGATGGTGGAAAAGCCAAAGGACAAACATATTTCAAAGCCTGACAATAATGGAAAGTATTATTGCCCAATGCACTGCGAAGGTGACAAAATGTATGATAAAGAAGGCGACTGCCCAGTTTGTGGAATGAATTTGGTAAAGCAGGCGATTGCAAACAAAAGCGTGCAATACACTTGTCCAATGCATCCCGAAATAATTGAAGATGCACCCGGTAGTTGTCCTATATGTGGCATGGATTTGTTGCCCATGGAACCAGATAGTTCATCAGAAGAAAAAACCTATAATAAACTATTGAAGAAATTTTGGATTGCCACAGCTTTCACTTTGCCTATATTCTTAATAGCAATGAGTGAAATGATGACCAATAATCCATTATCCAATATAATGGAGCAAAAACATTGGAATTGGATTCAGTTTGGCTTATCTATTCCAGTTGTTTTTTACGCTACTTGGATGTTTTTTGAACGCGCTTACAGGAGTATTAGAACTTGGAATCTCAATATGTTTACGCTCATAGGTATTGGTGCAGGTGCGGCTTGGTTATTTAGCGTGTTTGGAATGTTTTTCCCTGATATTTTCCCAAACCAATTCAAAACGGAATCTGGAGCAGTACACGTTTATTTTGAAGCAGCAACCGTTATCCTAACACTTGTACTTTTAGGTCAACTTTTAGAAGCTCGCGCGCACAATAAAACCAATTCAGCAGTTAAAGAATTGCTGAAACTAGCACCTAACAAAGCCATAAAAATAATGGATGGTGAAGAAGTTGAAGTAAGCATCGACAAGATAGCATTGAACGATATTTTAAAAGTAAAGCCAGGCGATAAAATTCCCGTTGACGGTATGATAACCGAAGGAGAAATCACCATTGATGAATCTATGATTACAGGAGAGCCCATTCCTGTAAACAAATCGAAAGACGATAAGGTGAGCAGCGGAACCATCAATGGGAATCAAACTTTTTTGATGAAAGCTGAAAGGGTGGGAAGTGACACATTACTTTCTCAAATTATTCACATGGTGAACGATGCCAGCAGAAGCCGTGCACCCATTCAAAATTTAGCGGATAAAGTTTCAGGCTTTTTTGTACCTGTTGTGATCATAATTTCTTTACTAACCTTTGCTGTTTGGGCTATTTGGGGTCCGGTGCCAGTGTATGTTTACGCGTTTGTGAATGCCATTGCAGTTTTGATTATTGCGTGTCCATGCGCATTAGGCTTGGCAACACCAATGTCTGTAATGGTTGGCGTGGGTAAAGGTGCTCAAAATGGTGTATTGATTAAAAATGCCGAAGCGCTCGAAAAATTAGACAAGGTAGATACCTTAATCATTGATAAAACGGGAACCATTACCGAAGGAAAACCGACTGTAGAAAAAGTTGGTGCTTTCAATGATGATTTTAGCGAAAGTCAAGTACTTCAATATATTGTATCATTAAACAGCAATAGCGAACATCCACTAGCAGAAGCGACTGTTAAATATGGTAAAGAACAAAATGCTGAAATTTTAAAAACAGAAAAATTCAGTGCTGTTACTGGCAAAGGGGTAGAAGCTATTATTAATGATAAAAAAGTAGCCTTAGGCAATCCTAAAATGATGGAATATGCCACTGCGGAAATAACCTCTGAAATGCTGGAAGAAGCAAAAAACTATCAAAAACAAGGTAAAACAGTATCGTATTTAGCAGTAGATAATTCCGTTGTTGGTTACGTAGTTATTGGTGATAAAATCAAAGAAACCAGTGCCAAAGCCATCAAAGTTCTTCAAGATAAGGGGATTGCCGTAATAATGCTTACAGGCGATAATCACGATACGGCACAAGCTGTAGCTTCCGAACTCAATTTGGCGGATTTTAAAGCAAGCATGTTACCCGAAGATAAATTGAAAGAAGTAGAGGCACTGCAAAAAGAAGGCAAAGTAGTTGCTATGGCAGGAGATGGCATCAATGATGCGCCAGCGTTGGCTAAAAGTGATGTCGGTATCGCAATGGGAACTGGCACAGATGTAGCCATTGAAAGCGCAATGATAACCTTGGTAAAAGGTGATTTAAACGGCATTGTAAAAGCAAGGGATTTAAGTCATGCTGTGATGAAAAACATAAAGCAAAACCTATTTTTCGCACTCATCTATAATACATTAGGAATTCCCATTGCAGCAGGTGTTTTATACCCATTTTTCGGAATATTGTTATCGCCTATGATTGCAGCTGCGGCAATGAGTTTTAGTTCTGTTTCGGTAATAGCCAATTCACTTCGTTTGAAGAATATTAAAATCTAAAAAGAATTTGGAATGGTAAATACTGAATTGTGGATGCTGGATTGTAAATTATGTATGGTGAACGGTAAATTGTGAATGCTAAAAAATAATAATGAAAGAAAATATTATTAAAACTAAATCGTATGCCTTTGCTTTTAAAATTGTAAAGTTGTTTAAGGTATTGCAAAATCAAAAAGAGTATATTTTATCTAAACAGTTGGTTAGAAGTGCTACTTTCGTAGGAGCAAATGTAGAAGAAAGCATTCAAGCCCAATCTAAACCTGATTTTATTCATAAGTTTTCTATTGCTCAAAAAGAAGCATTTGAAACACATTATTGGATCAGATTACTAAAGGATAGTGAATATATTAATGAGAATATTGCTCACGAATTATTGAATGATTGCGAGGAATTTCAAAGAATAATAACTGCTATACTTATAAAATTAAAGAATAAACAATGAAAATAACACAACGCATATTTTTTGCATTCACCATTTACAATTTAGCATTTACAATTAATTTGTTCGCTCAACCTGTCACGCCTTCTTCAGGGAAAGTAGTTCACTACGACCTTTATATTAAAGACACTATTGTTAATTTTTCAGGAAAAGAAAAACGAGCTATTGCAGTAAACGGACAAATTCCAATGCCAACATTAACCTTTACGGAAGGAGATACTGCAGAAATTTATGTGCATAACCAACTCAACGAAAGCACCTCTTTGCATTGGCACGGATTAATGCTGCCCAATCAATATGACGGTGTGCCTTATTTAACTCAAATGCCAATAAAACCGCACACCACGCACATTTACCGGTTCCCTATTATCCAAAACGGCACGCATTGGTATCATTCACATTCAGGTTTGCAAGAGCAAATAGGAATGTACGGTAATTTTATAATGCTCAAAAAAAATAGCGACCCAACGTTTAGAAAAGGTATTGATGATATTCCAAGTATTCCAATTGTATTAAGCGAATGGACAGATTTAAAACCAGAAAATGTACATAGAATGTTGCACAACGCCTCTGACTGGTTTGCAATTAAAAAAGGAACAACTCAAAGTTATACCGAAGCGATACGAGCAGGGCATTTCAAAACCAAAATAAAAAACGAATGGAAACGAATGTTGGCAATGGATGTGAGCGATGTTTATTACGAAAAATTCTTGATGAATGGTAAAAATGAAAGTCAACTTTCGCAGTTTAAAGCAGGTAACAAGGTGCGTTTACGAATTTCTAACGGTGGTGGTTCTACTTATTTTTGGCTTACTTATGCAGGTGGCAAAATGACCGTTGTTACCAATGATGGCAATGATGTTGAACCTGTTGAAGTGGATAGGTTAATTATTGGAGTTTCTGAAACTTATGATGTAATTGTTACCATTCCAGACGAAAATACAGCTTATGAATTTTTAGCAACCTCCGAAGACCGTATCAAATCAACTTCACTGTATTTGGGAAGTGGTATTAAGCAATTGACAAGCCCTTTGCCAAAATTAAAATATTTTGAAGGAATGAAAATGATGAACGGAATGATGAAAATGAATGGTGATTTGGACGATATGGGAATGAGTATGAGCCTCAACCAAATGGATATGAACGTGGTGATGTATCCCGAAATTACAGGCGAAGCCAAAAGGAAAGAAAAAGGAATGAAGGATATGAAAATGACCGAAAATGATTACAAAAGCAATACCCTTTCGGACATTATTACACTGAATTACGCCATGTTAAAATCTCCAAGCAAAACCACATTACCAACTTCAGTGCCAGTGAAAGAATTGCGATTCGAATTAACAGGAAACATGAACCGATACGTGTGGAGTTTGGACAATAAAGTGCTCTCTGAAACGGATAAAATTCTAATTAAAAAAGGTGAAAACGTAAGAATAGTCATTTACAATAATTCCATGATGCGACATCCAATGCATTTGCACGGGCATGATTTTAGATTGCTAAACGGACAAGGCGAATTTGCACCCTTAAAAAATGTAGTGGACATAATGCCAATGGAAACAGACACTTTGGAGTTTAACGCCAATGCAGAAGGTGATTGGTTTTTTCATTGTCATGTTCTATACCACATGATGAGCGGAATGGGCAGAGTATTTAGTTACGAAAACCAACCATCAAATCCTGAAATTCCAAATCCAAAATTAGCTTATAAACGACTAAAAGCAGAAGACCGAAAATTTCATTTCATGGCAGAAAATGACTTTGCAACCAATGGCAACGATGGAATGGCCATGTTACAAAATACTCGTTGGAGCATCGGCACAGAATGGCGTCTGGGTTACAGCAACAATATGGGCTTCGAAACCGAAACGCATATTGGACGATATATAGGTAAAATGCAATGGTTTATGCCGTTTGTAGGTTTTGATTGGCGCTATAGAAAGTTTGGAATAAATGAACAAGAAACTAATTTGTTTGGTCAAACCAATTCTAAAGACAATCGTAACTTAGTAAGTGCAGGTTTTAATTATACTTTACCCATGTTGATTATTTTTCAAACTGAAGTCTTTCATAATGGCGATTTACGTTTACAACTAATGCGTGAAGATATTCCAATTTCTAAAAGGGTACGGGCAGGTTTTATGTTAAACACTGACAAGGAATTCATGGTGGACTTGCGGTATATTATGCTCAGAAACTTAAGCGTCAGAACGCATTATGATAGCGATATGGGATTTGGGGTAGGATTAACTTTGAATTATTAAATGCGCCCTCAAAATTGCAAGCACCATTAAAATTTACATAAGCAAAAGCACAATAACACGAAAACTTAACAACTTCAGCAGTTTATATGCACCATAGACAAGAATGCCAGCAACTAATAAATGAGTTGTAACGCCAGCACACAATCCGACCTAGATTGCAGCACATGTAATTTTGCCCAACCGCACAATCACCTTACAAACATTGCGGACAAAGACCTGACAATGTAAAATTCATTTCGCTAACCTTGTAATTTTTTGGCAACTTGTATGACGGCTGAACATCTTCCAAACAAGTTACAGACTTGCATTTTTGACAGCTAAAATGGATATGGTTGTGGCTATGTTTTACAGAACACGAATGACAACCAGCATATTTTACAACGCCATCTACATTAACAATTTTGTGAATAATACCTTCCACCAACAACCTTTCCAATACACGATAAATTGTGACTCTATCGCAAAGTCCTTCGAGCGACTTTTGAATTTCAGAATGGGATAGCGCTACAGACGAAGAAACTATCAACGCTTGTATTTCAGTTTTTGCGGTGGTATTTCTTGCCGTTTTCATTATTTTTTAAAATTTTAATACAACACTGTTGCATTTGCAAATATAATGATTACTTTTGCAACATTGTTACATTAATTACAATTATTTAAAAATGATACCACAAACATTCAGAGACTGGACAAACTGCATTGTGAACGACTGCAAAATAAATCTTACCAAGCAATTTGCCGAACAGCGTTTATTAGTTTATCAGGACAATAAAAATACTGAAACACAAAAATTTATTTCGCTTTATGGCGAGCAACACTTGCAAAATATTATTAATTGGTTTAAGAAAATTTAAAATGAACAATGTTACTAAAATCAATAAAGCAGATTTAATAGGTATTTTAAGTTCTTCAATTTGCTTGGCGCATTGTATTGCAACCCCATTATTGTTAGCTTTTGGAGCAGGTTTTTTAACCAATCCGTTTTTTAAATATTTATTTCTAATTATTTCTTTTATCTCTATTTTTAAAGCGACTATAAAAATAATACATACCAAAATGGCTTTTTTGCTGTGGATTTCTTTTTTGGGCTTTTTGTTTTCTACCTTATTTCAAGAAAAATTTCATTGGCTTCATTATTCAGGATATTTTTTTGCGTTACTAATCATTATTGGACACCTTTTTAACATTAAACATTGTAAAGAATGTTTAAAACTAGATGAAAATGAAAATTAAGATAATCAATATAATCATGTTTTGCTATTGCTGCACCATAGCACCAAGTTGCAATCATTTGCACCATACCGAAGGATTAAAAGCAGGAGATATATTGTTTCAAAACTTGGATTGTGGGGAGTTGTGCGATGCAATTGAAACAGTAACCGAAGGCGTTGATGGCAGAGATTTTTCTCATTGTGCAATGGTTATAAACATCAATGATACACTAAAAGTAATTGAAGCAATTGGCGATAAAGTGCAGGTAAATTCATTGCAAAACTTCTTTGCCCGTAGTGGAGATACTGCTGCAATAAAAAATATTACAATTGGCAGAGTTAAACACCAATATGAAAATCTCATAGCTAAAGCAACGGTAAATACAAAACAACTCGTAGGGCAACCCTACGATAATGCGTTTTTATTGGACAATGAAAAATGGTATTGTAGCGAATTGATTTATGAAGTATTTAAGGAAGCCAATAACAAAAAAAACTTTTTTGTTTTAGAGCCAATGACTTTTAAAAACCCTAAAACAAATGCTTTTTTCCCTGCTTGGGTGACGTATTATAAAGAACTCAATAAAGAAATTCCCGAAGGACAAGCGGGAATAAATCCAGGACTAATTTCTCGTTCCAACAAAATTCAAATAATAAAAATAGAAAGTTTTAAATGACAACAGCAGCCATAAAAAAATTACCCGTAACCGTATTGAGCGGTTTTCTAGGAGTAGGAAAAACAACATTGCTCAACCACATCTTGCACAATAAAGAAGGCTTAAAAGTAGCCGTAATTGTAAACGACATGAGTGAAGTAAATGTAGATGCAAGGCTTATAAACGAGCAAAATGTGCTTTCACGGACGGAAGAAAAATTGGTAGAAATGAGTAACGGATGTATTTGTTGCACTCTTCGGGAAGATTTGATGATAGAAGTAGAAAAATTGGCTAACGAAGGCAGATTTGATTACCTGCTAATTGAAAGTACAGGCATAAGCGAGCCAGTGCCTGTAGCCCAAACTTTTAGTTTTGTGGACGAAGAAAAAGGCATTGATCTTTCCAAATTTAGTTACATTGACACAATGGTTACTGTGGTGGACTGTTTTAATTTCTTTAATGATTTCGGCACAAACGAATTATTGGTGGACCGCAATTTAACCGATATGGAAGGAGATGACAGAACTATTGTAAACTTACTAACCGACCAAATAGAATTTGCCAATGTAATCCTTTTAAATAAAACGGATTTGGTAGATGTCAAAACAGTTGGCCTTTTAAAAGCAGCTATTCAAAAATTAAATCCAGGTGCAAAAATTATTACATCAGATTTTAGCAAGGTGGATCCTAAAGAAATTTTAAATACAAAATTGTTTGACTTTGAAGAAGCCCAAACTTCCGCAGGTTGGCAAAAAGAGTTGGAAGGGGGGATTCATATACCCGAAACAGAAGAATATGGTATTTCATCATTTGTTTTTAGAAACCAAAAACCATTTCATCCAGAAAGGCTTTGGAAATACATTAATGAAGATTATCCTAGTGGTGTAATGAGAGCCAAGGGATTATTTTGGTTAGCATCAAGACCAGACGATGCCATTAATTTTAGTCAAGCAGGTGGTTCATCACGACTTGAAAAAGCAGGAGTTTGGTGGGCTAGTATGACTTTTAGTGAAAGAATAACTTATGAATCATTTACAGACAACCGTAAATTTATTGAAAGTAAATGGAACAAGCATTGGGGCGACCGAATGAATGAGTTGGTATTTATTGGACAAGACATAGAAAAAGAAAAAATGATTGCCGACCTTGAAAAATGTTTATTGCAAGAAAGCGAACAAAAACAATTTGAAAGTAAAAAGGGATTTTTAGACCCTTTTCCAAAAGACATTTAACTTGACAATACGCCACTGCTTTTGCAAGCACATTTTATTTTTCACCTTGCTATTTATATGCCCTAAAAAATCAAAAGAGCCACCAAGCCTCCACACCAAGACAACCGTAAGCTTAAAAGACAAGCCACGAAACAAAAATACCTGTTTGTAACATCAAGCACGATGCCCGAGATACTTATTATAAAAATATCCAGTATAAACAAAACACTACCCTATGGAACACCAAATATACCAATTTACTGATGATGAAGTTCAAATGCAGTTTGATGAATTATTGAAATTTGGTGTTATGATTGGTAGCGAAGGTATTGCTAGCCATTTGAAAAAGAAAAAATAGAGTGACATGTCCAAGAAATTTTATGAGCGTGGAATAATTCTTTCCCAACAGTTTAGCTGGATTGATTTTTGGGTGCATAAAAGAAACAATATTGTAACATGGAATTTTATGGATATTTCTAAAATAATTGAAGTGCAAAAAGAGTTTAAGAAAAACTGCAAAGCTACAGTAGATAAGGTTAAAAGGAATAGCTAACCGAATAACTTTAAAAAATCAATATTAATCTAATCCGACCCCTAATTCGACCCCCGAAAAAAAACAAAAACCAGTTAATTTATTAATAATCAACTGGTTAATTTATTTTTTTTGTAGCCCGTAGGGGAGTCGAACCCCTCTGTCCTGGATGAAAACCAGGTATCCTAACCGATAGATGAACGGGCCATATCTCTCTAAAAGGAGTGCAAAAGTAATACTATGATTATTTATTTGCAAGTGAAATTTTAATTTTTTTAATATTTTTTAAATCGCAGCTTTTTTTCATCCTTCATTGTGATAGGGATGATTGTGAAGTATGGTGTATCCCCTGTAAATTTGTTCTGCTAAAACTACCCTTGCTAATTGATGTGAAAATGTAAATAAAGACATAGATAGCATTAAGTTTGCCCGCTCTTTTACAGCGTTATCTGCACCATAAGCTCCGCAAATTACAAACACCATCCTTTTTGTAGCATGTACTTGTTGCTGTGCTATTATTTTTGAAAAATTAAGTGAAGTTAAACTTTTTCCTTTCTCATCTAGCAATACCATGTAATCTGTTGCCAATAGCTGCTTTAATATTTGCTTGCCTTCTTGCTTTCTTTGCTCCTCTGATTTAGAAATCCCTTTTAAGTTTGTGGTGCATGAAATGCTTAATTGAGCATAAAAATTTGTTCGTTGCACATATAAGTCAATACCTTGCGCCACATAAGGCTCTTTGGTGCTGCCCACAAAGAGTAGAAGCAGTTTCATTACCTAAAATTTTTTGTTAAAGTCTAGCCATGTTTCAGCTAGCAGGTCGGCAGTAGAATTATTTATATTTACAAGGGGCAGCCTTAGCGTAGTTTGGCAAAATCCAGCCTGATGTAATAAATGTTTTATTCCACCTGGGCTACCATCTTTAAATATTGCACGACAAAGATCTAGCGAGCCATAATGCAATATACTAGCTTCTGTCACTTTGCCTGCCAATGATAAGCGCACCATATTAGAAAAATGTTTAGGAATCAATTGTGCAATAACCGATATGACACCTATGCCACCAACACAAAGTATTGGAAAAGTGAGGCTATCATCACCACTTATGAGCTCAAAATTTAATGGCTTATTTTTTATAATAGACATCATTTGTTCAATATCACCACTTGCCTCTTTTGTGGCAATAATGTTAGGATGTTTGGCTAATATTAATTGTGTTTCTGAGGTCATGTTTACTCCAGTTCTGCCGGGTACATTATACAGTATAATAGGCAAAGGGCTATTATCTGCAACCTGCTGATAATGTGCAATAATACCCATTTGATTTGGCTTATTATAATATGGGCATACCGAAAGTATTGCCTGATATCCTTGCAAATTTGTATGTTGCAATGCATAAACTACCTGATAAGTACTATTGCCACCAAGTCCTAAAACCAAAGGACACCTTTTGGCAACATATTTAGCAGTAAATACAATAAGTTCTTCACGCTCTGCTTGAGTTATTGAAGGACTTTCTCCTGTAGTGCCTTGCAATACCAAATAATCTAATCCACCATCAATACAATGATCAATAATTGCTTTAAAAGCTTCCCAATCTATTGTTTCATCTTTATTAAATGGTGTAATTAATGCAACACCAGTTCCTTTAAAATTAAATTGCTCCATTTATTTTTATCTTATTTGTTTTAATGAATTGTAAATGCTTTCAAAATATTCCTCTAATGAATTTGTGTTATTGATTATAAAATCATACCCTGGTGTTTTTCTTTCACTGTAAGGCCCAACAATGCAATAACTATTGCTCAATCCTGCAATAGATGCATTTTTTATATCGCTTTTTGGGTTGCAAAAAATCAAATAGTGAAAGTCTGTTTTTAAGAAATTTTTCAGTTCAATGCTGCGTGGCAATCCTGTGGCAGAAAAATCTTTTCTATCAAGTTTTATTTTCGCAAATGAGTTTCCCCCATTTTCTAATTGGGTGGGTTTATCTTTTTTATATACCTCTATTATTTGGGCAGGCTTGCCATCGTTACGCAATTTTTTAATAAAATTACCAATGCTAATTTGCTCTTCGCCTGATAAGGGCATGTTGATTAGCAAAGCGATGTTGTTTGCAATTTCAAATGGAGTTAAAGAAGATTTTTTTACCTTTCTTTGAAATTTTCTATATAGCTGCAGGAATAAAATTTTTGACCTAATTTTCATTGACTTTTGCAAATTTAAGGTAATTAATCTTTTAATTGCCTATTAATTCCAAAAAATCGTCTTCTGTCAATATTTTAACGTTTAATTTTTTGGCTTTTTCTAATTTTGCTGGCCCCATATTTTCGCCTGCAATCAAATAATCTGTTTTTCCTGTTATGGCGCTTCCTTGTTTGCCTTTATGTGCCAAAATCATTTCGCCAATTTCATCTCTTGAAAAGCGCTCAAAAACACCAGATATCACTAAAGTTTTTCCTTCCAAAATATTAGATTTATAGATTACATCATTTGCAAAGGTGGCAAACTGAAGCCCTGCTTGCTTTAGCCTTTCTAACATAGCAAGACTATTAATATCTCTAAAATAATGGAAAACAGATTGTGCAATCACTTTGCCTATTTCTTCTACATTTTCTAGCTCTTCTTCGCTTGCCTCTGCTATTGCATCAATATTTTTAAAATGATTGGCAAGTTTTTTCGCTACAGTGGCGCCAACATATCTAATACCCATGCCAAACAAGACATTGTGAAAAGGGATAGTTTTAGACATTAATAAACCATCCAAAATATTTTTGGCAGACTTTTCGCCTAGTCGCTCTAATTTAGCAATTTCTTCCATTTTTAGGTCGTATAAATCTGCAATGTTTTTTACCAATCCAGCATAATATAATGCACTAAGAGTTTCTTCCCCTAGAGATTGAATATCACAGGCTTTTCTGGCAGTAAAATGCTGCAATTTGCCAATAATTTGTGGCGTGCAATATTGTTCGTTTAGGCAATAGTGATTTGCCTCTCCTACTAATCTTACCAACTCGCTGCCACATTCTGGGCAATGGGAAATATAGTTTGTTGGTAGCGTATTTTGCGGTCTTTTTTCTAAATTGACACCTGTAATTTTTGGAATAATCTCCCCTCCTTTTTCCACAAATACGGTATCGCCTTCTCTGATATCAAGTCTTATGATTTCATTGGCGTTGTGCAATGAAGCTCTTTTTATTGTTGTGCCCAAAAGTTGCACCGGCTCTAAATTTGCCACTGGAGTAATGGAGCCAGTTCTGCCCACTTGATAACTAATATAAGACAATATGGTAGAAACTGCTTGTGTTTTAAACTTATAACTTATTGCCCATCTTGGTGTTTTTGCAGTAAATCCTAGTTCAGCACGCTGATTAAAATCATTAATTTTTATTACCACTCCATCAATATCAAAACCTAGGTTATAACGCTCTGTTTCCCAATATTTGATAAACTGCAAAACCTCTTTTATGGTAGCAACTTTCTTAGCTGCATCAGAAACTTTCAACCCCCATATTTTGGCCATTTCCAAACTCTCCCAATGTGTTTTTATGCTGATATCTTCTCCAATAATCTGATACAAACAAATATCTAACGGTCTTTTTGCCACCTCGGCAGAATCTTGCAATTTAATAGTACCAGAGGCCACATTGCGCGGGTTGGCAAAAGGCTGCTCACCATCAAATAACCGCTGTTCATTAATTTTATCAAAAACAATGCGATGCATAAATATTTCCCCTCTAGCCTCTAACTTTTTGGGTAAATCACCTTGCAGTCTCGCATTGAGTGCATTAATTGTTTTAACATTATCTGTAACCACATCGCCTGCCACACCATCGCCACGCGTAACAGCCCTTACCAACAAGCCATCTTCATAGTGCAGGCTGATAGAAAGTCCATCAAATTTTAGCTCACATACATATTCATACTCTTTGGTGCCCAATCCCTTTGCAACACGCTCATCAAACTCTAAAAGTTCTGCCTCATTATAAGTATTCCCTAGGCTAAGCATAGCTACTTGATGGGTATACGTTTCGAACGTTTTATTTATTGTGCCGCCTACTTTTTGTGTAGGGCTATTTTCATCAAAAAATTGCGGATTTTCTTTTTCTAATATTTCTAGCTCTTTTAATAAAAAATCAAATTCAGTATCAGATATGCTGGGTGAAGCGAGTGTATAATATTCAAAGTTATATTTGCTTAGTTGTTTTCGTAGTTCGTCTATCCTTTTCTCTGCTTGATTCATGTTTATAAAAAAGTATATGCAAAAGAAACGAAAGTTTGTTGTAAATTAAAATCTATTTATAATCTATTACCATTATTTAATTACTTATTTTTACAATTTTTTCATTAAAAAAAAGTTTACCATCTTTCAATATCTGCAATACGTATATCCCCGTTGGTAATGATGCTGTTTCTATAATAAAGCTCTTTTTATCCATTTCGCCAACTTGCAAAATTCGGCCTTTCATATCAATGATGGAATAGCTATTGTTTAAAACTGCATTGTCTACCGTAATCAAATCAGTAAAAGGATTTGGAAAAACAAACAATTTTTCGAAACCAATCAAATGAATAAAATCTCTTTTTAATTGGTATAATGTGTCAAATTCTGCCTCACAGCCATTGCTATCTATGACCATTAATTTTATGCTAAATGCCACATGACTGGAGGGCTTATCATAAATCAAGGAGGCTGTTTTCTGCCCATTAACTTGATTTTTCACAATCCATGTATAGTTGCTTAGAACGCTGTCTATTGCCCTAAATAAGAGCGAATTATTATTTAAAATTACCTCAAATTTAGCATTGGGTAATGGCATCACATTAAATGTATCTCTTTCATTATTGATACATTGTGTAATACTATCTTTAATCATTAAATGAATAAAGTGTTTTTTAACCATCAAATCATCTAACTTAATGTTATTTCCAAAAAAATAAAAGCTGTCAATTTGCCATTGGTAGCTATGGTTTGGTTTATTTTCTGCTGAAATACTTGCAGATTTACCAAAACAAACGTCATTTACTGTTATAGTAGCGCTTGGCAATGAATAAATTAGTATTGTTTTTTTAATTGTATCTGTGCTTTTATACTTCCCTTTAACTATTAATTTTAAAATCACACTGTCTCTTGCATATGTTTTAAGATAATTAGAAAAATTATCGCTTATAAAAATATCATCAATGTACAAAGATTGCGTATTAAAACGTTTTGATTTATTTAATACAAGAATGCTGTCACCCGTGCATATATTTTTTGCATCAAAGTTTGCCGTTGGAAAAGGAAATGCCTGCACGCCAGGTGAATAATTGTCATCAAAAATAATCGAATCTCCATAAAAATCTATTTTCGCATTATCTATTCCCAAATTATTGGGCAAATAAATCCCCTTGCCTATTAATTGATTTGGGAAGGAAAAATGGTAGTTGTTTTTTGAATTTATTTGATTTACATCACCCACAAAACCCATATTTCCCGGAGAAATTAATTTAGCATTAAAATGAAAACCAGTATTTTTATTCTGATAAATTTCTTGCATCTTCTGCACACGCCAGTCACTTAAGCTGTTGTATTGGATATTATTTTGTCTTATTTTAAAACCGCTGCCACAATCATCATACACATTATTAATAAACTTAATCTCCAAAGCACTGTCTAGGTCTAATAAATAATTGCCATTTTTTGATATAAAAACATTATTTGAAACTAAAATATTTTTTGTAGTCCCAAGTGCTGAATAAATTGCTAAAGATGCATTTGCACCATTACCCTTATAACTGCCAAAAGTATCAGAAACAACGATATTATTATAAAAAAATATATTTTCCATAGTTAGGGTATTTGGTAAATCTCCATTCCAAATTAATCCACCAAGCCCTTCTCCATCATTCTCACTAATATTAAAACGAACAATATTATTTTTCATTTTTCTGGCACCTCTAAATTGTGCTATAAGCAAGCCAGGGCCATCATTATCATGGGCATAATTATACTCCATGATTGAGTTCTGCACACCTCCATCTAAGTCAAAACCACCTCCATCAACAGTTTGACTTCTATTATGATGGGCATAACAATGATTAATATTGACATATTTGCTATCCCAAGCCCAAATACCAGCCGGCCCTGCGTGTAAAAAAGTGCTATTGATTCCATTTTCATATGCCACGCAGTGGCTGATTTTGCAATGATTTACTTGTCCAATTACTATACCATTGCCACTGTGAATTGTATGTCCACTAATTCCATAATTATTATAAGCTTTACACCTAGAAATATCGATACTATCGTGCGAATACATCGTATCTTTTGTATTGTAATATCCATAAATGGTAATACCAGCATGTCCGTTTTCTGCAGCAATACAATTATTAATAATTATGTTTTTAAATCCGCTTCTACTGCTATCTGAGGGCCAAGATCCTATCCTTATTCCTGCATGAAAAAAACCATACGCTTCTACCCCATTTAGCGCAATGTAATCAAGTTTTCGATTTGTCAAAAGATCCATATAGAAATAAACTCCTGTACCTCTATTTGTTGAAATGCCGTTGCCTAAAAAAATAATGCTAAAAACTGAAATGTGGGAATTATTATAGCAAAATAGACCGTCATTATTTCCTGCCTTTATTATTGCTTTGCCATTTCCATAAGAACCAATAACAATATTTGAATCTTTTTTACCATTGATTAGTTCTGAAAAATAAATATTTCCAAAAAAAGTATCATTTGCATTAAACAAAATAGAATCACCCGGTTTAAAAACAACTGCATTTACTTTTCCAATACTTTTCCAAGGCTGATTGATAGCACCTGATTGGGCATCATGTCCTAATAAATTTATGTAATAGTTGCGTGCATCTATTTTTATACTTCCAACAAATAAAATAAAAATAAAAAGTGAGATGCGATTCAAATATTTAAAACAAAAAAAACAGTAAAAGATTTTTTTTAAATCTAAAAAAATCTTGTTTTGAAATTGGTACATCATTTTGTTACTTGAAAATTAAAGTAAATTAAAAATCTTAAAAACAGTCCTTAAATTATGCTATTTATTAAAAAGGAAGATCATCATCATCTCCCCCACTGTTGGCAAAAGGATCTTCTTCTGATACTGATTCTTTCTTAAAACTTTGATTTGCATCAGAATTTGAAGTCATTCCTTCATTTTGCTGGCCAGAAGATGCATTTGCTGCCTCTATTTTCCAAACTTTTAAATCAGTATACCATTTATTATTATACTCTCTGCTTTCTGGATCAAAAAATACTTTGATTGTTGAACCTGTTGCCAATGATACTACTTGGTCAATTTTGTCGCCCCAAACATTGAAACACACTTTTTTTGGATAGTTTCCATCTGTTTCTAAAACAAACTCTTGTTTAACCCATTCATTGCCTGTCTTGCTTACACCAGTTGTTTTTTCTAAAATGGTGCTTATTTTTCCTATTATTTCTGCCATGAAACAAAAATACGCATAACTTATAGAATCAACAAAATAATTATAGACAAATTATCAAAAGAAATTTTATTTGTTTTTTACATGCCCTGTGAGTTCCTGCCCTTTTATTAAATCACCAACTTTAAAAGGTTTAAATATTAAAATTTGCACTACTCTTTCAAAATTTGCCAAGGGTTCTTGAATTGCCAGCCCCACTGCTCTCAAGACGGCAACAAAAGAGGGAGTTTCCATACCCGTCATTCCGACCAACTATCCTAATTAACAGTACTTTTAGGGCTATTGTACCCAAATTGTATAAAAAGGATGGAGCGAATGATCCAAGTTCTTTTTTAGCAATATTAGAGAAATAAATTAGTTTAAAAATTTGATTGTATACCAACAACTATAAAAAAATAAAGCCGATTATAACATTATGCCATTGGCAATCAGCATTTATTTAAACAGATGTATACTTTTCGTATAATCCCTAATGTTTATTGTATTTAGATTAAACTATGGCAATGATGCTTTAAAAGCACTATATTCTGCTTCAAATTTTTGACCAGGTTTAGCACCTAGTTCGGTCCACTTATCTACAATTTTTTGCACCCTATTGCCTGGATCAGGGTGGGTACTTAAAAATGTTGGAGGTCCTCCGGTCTGTCCACTATTAATTAGTTTTTCAAAAAAACGACTTGCACCTCTGGCATCATATTCAGTTGGGTAAAGATATATTACAGAGTATTCATCGGCTTCTGTTTCTGCTTTTCTGCCATATTGCAACTCTTTTAACTGCACTGCTAGTCTTGCAATAGCACCTTTATCTTGTCCAAAAATAACATTCAAAAGGCTTTGAACACCATATTGTCTGGTCATCGCATCGGTAGAATGTCTTTTATCAGCATGTGCAATTTCATGTCCCATTACTCCTGCCAACTCATCTTCAGAATTCAAAAATTTAATCAAACCAGTATATACATATATATAGCCACCTGGAGTGCAGAATGCATTTAATGTAGAATCATCTCTAATAATATGAATTTGCCATAAAAAATCATTTTTATAATTTACTTGGCCGCTATTTAAAATATTATTAGTAATTCTTCTCAAATTTTGATAAGCTACGGGATATAAATTAGAATCTAAAATTGGATATTGAGCTGAATTTGCCTCTATTTCTGCATCTACTTGTGCGCCCATTTGTCTATCATCCTCTACACTAAATATATTAAAATCACCGTCTTTATCTTTACAACCTGTGTAAAAAATGATGGCAAAAGCAGCTAAACATAGGCTTAAAAAATGTTTTTTCATATTTGGGTATATATATATTGTTACTAGGATATATACTTGCAAATATTATTCCAAACTTCAGTTATTGCCCATTACAAGGTATGCAGTATAAGCTAAATAAATAGACAGAAAAAATATGGCTTCTAATTTTTGTAATCCTTTCTTTCTTCTGATTAAAACAAAGGCAAATAAAAGTATCGAAATAGCTAAATTAAAAAAGAGGTCAAAAAATGAGCTATTAGGCACTGGTACTGAACAAATGGTAGCACTAATGCCTAAAACAAAGGAAATATTAAAAATGTTTGAACCAATTACATTACCCACTGCAATATCTAATTTTCCTTTTCGCACTGCTGCTATCGAGGTAGCTAACTCTGGCAAAGAAGTGCCAATAGAAACTATCGTTAAACCTACAATCCTTTCAGAAAGCCCAAAAGCACTTGCTATTTGCACTGCATTATCCACAATTAACTTACCTCCTATCACTAAGCCTACTAGACCAATAATTATTAATAAGATTGAAATACCATTTCCTCTTTTTACATCTAATATATCTGCATCATCTACTTCATCTTTATTGCTTGCAGCTAAATTGATATTGTAAACTAAAAAAATAACAAAAAAACCAAGCAATATAATACCATCTCCTCTTGTTAAAATATTTTCATTGGCATTATTTTCATATATATCTGCACACAAAACTAATAGCATCAAGGCTGTTAGAATATTAAAAGGAATCTCAAGCCAAGTAGTTTTACGCTGAACTGTAAGGGGAGCAAACAAGGCACAAACACCCAAAATACCGCAAACATTAAAGATATTACTGCCAACAACATTGCCCATAACAAGTCCTGTGTGTCCTTCCAAAGACGATAAAACATTTACCACGAGTTCTGGTGCAGAGGTGCCAAAAGCTACAATAGTTAATCCGATTACAATATTGGGTATATTAAAGTTTCTAGAAACAGAACTTGCACCATCTACTAATTTAACTGCACCTACAATAAGCAAAACAAAACCAACCAAAAGAAGTACAATACTCAATACCATAATGGGGCAAATTTATAATAATTATTCTAGTTTAGAGCGGTTTCACATTTTCTTTTCTAAAAATAATTTTTTGATCAAAACAATCTAGCACTATGGGTGAAGCCTTAATAAAATTATCGGATAAAATCTCTTTAGAAAGTTGATTTATCACTTGCCTATGAATAATTCTTTTTAATGGCCTTGCACCAAACTGAGGGTCATAACCCAATTGAGCAAGCCATTCTACGGCCTCTTCTGTATAGCTAATCAAATAATTATTTACTGCTAGCTCCTTTATTAATTTATCTAATTGAATCTTAACAATCGCTTTAATACTTTCTCTATCAAGAGGCTCAAACATGATTACTTCATCAATTCTATTTAAAAATTCTGGCTTTATTGTATTTTTCAATAATTGATATACCTGTAATTTAGTTTTGGCAACAACAGCTTCCCTATTAACATTGGATTCCAAATTATCATATTGTTGCATGATAATATCAGAGCCCAAATTAGAAGTCATAATTATCATGGTGTTTTTAAAATTGACAATTCTGCCTTTTCCGTCCGTTAATCTTCCATCTTCTAATACTTGAAGCAAAATATTAAAAATATCAGGGTGTGCTTTTTCTATTTCATCTAATAATATTACTGCATAAGGTTTTCTTCTTATGGCTTCTGTTAATTGCCCGCCCTCTTCATAACCCACATATCCTGGGGGCGCACCAATGAGTCTAGAAATGGTAAATTTTTCTTGATACTCGCTCATATCGATGCGGATTAATGCATTTTCACTGTCAAATAATTCATTGGCCAAGGCTTTAGCAAGTTCAGTTTTGCCTACCCCTGTTGTGCCTAAAAAAATAAAGCTGCCATAGGGCTTATTTTTATCATTTAATCCTGCTCTGCTTCTGCGCACCGCATCTGCCACAGCTATCACAGCTTCATTTTGCCCAACAACTTGTTTGTGCAAGGCGTCCTCTAAATTGAGCAATTTTTCTTTTTCGCTCATAATCATTTTTTTAACAGGAATACCTGTCCATCGGCTTACCACTTCTGCAATATCCTCTGCATCTACTACTTCTTTTAGTATCGACTTTTCTTTTTGCAAATTTAGCAGAGTCTCATTTAGCGCATCTAATTTTTGCTCACTTTCCTTAATTTTTCCATACCGTAATTCTGCAACTTTTGCATAGTCTCCGTTTCGCTCTGCCTTTTCTGCCTCAAATTTAAAATGCTCAATATTAGATTTTTGTGATTGAATTTCTTCCACCACATTTTTTTCTGCTTTCCACTTTGCCGTTAGTGCTATTTTTTCTTCAGTTAGTGTTACTAAATTTTTATTTATTTTACTAAGCTTTTCTTCATCATGTTCTGCAATAATAGCGGCTCTCTCAATCTCTAATTGCATTATTTTTCTATTTAATTCGTCAATTTCTTCTGGCACAGAATCTAATTCTAGCCTCAATTTTGCTGCAGCCTCATCCATTAAATCGATTGCTTTATCTGGCAAAAAACGGTCAGAAATATACCTTTGACTAAGCGTTACAGCTGCAATAATCGATTCATCTAATATTCTAACTTTATGATGGGTTTCATAACGCTCTTTCAATCCCCTTAATATTGCTATAGCCGCGCTTGAGTCGGGCTCATTTACCATTACTTTTTGAAAACGCCTTTCTAATGCCTTGTCTTTCTCAATATATTTTTGATATTCATCAAAAGTAGTTGCGCCAATTGCCCTTAACTCTCCTCTCGCCAAAGCGGGTTTAAGTATATTGGCTGCATCCATTGCTCCATCAGATTTGCCTGCACCTACTAAGGTGTGTATTTCGTCTATAAATAATATCACTTCGCCATGGGCATTAATTACTTCCTTTACCACTGCCTTTAACCTTTCTTCAAACTCTCCTTTAAATTTTGCACCGGCTATTAGCGCGCTTAAATCTAAAGAATAAACTGTTTTGTGTTTTAAATTTTCGGGTACATCTCCATTTACAATGCGATTGGCTAAGCCTTCAGCAATAGCTGTTTTGCCTACACCCGGCTCTCCAATCAAAATAGGATTGTTTTTAGTTCTTCTGCTCAAAATTTGAAGCACTCTCCTAATTTCTTCGTCCCTGCCTATAACTGGATCCAATTTTCCTTTATAAGCTTGATCATTCAAATTTACCGCATATTTGGCCAAGGAATTATACTGCTCATCTCCGCTTTGCGAACTTACTTTACGATCTCCTTTAAGCTCTTTAATCGCATTTTCTGCATTTTTTAAATTTATTTGCGCATCATTTAATATTTCTGTAGCTTTATCTTTAACACTTAACAATCCTAATATTAAATTTTCTAAAGCAATAAATTCATCTTGATTTTTTTTGGTAAAACTTTCTGCCGCGTTGAACACTTTGTCTAAACTGGGAGAAATAAATTGGTTTCCACCATCTACCTTAGGTATTTTTTTGATAACAATATCAAGCACATCATTAATTGATGCTACATTTGTATTGCATTTAGCTGCAATAAAGGGCAAAATATCTTTATCAATTTGGCAAATCGCTTTTAGCAAATGCAGGGGCTCTATGCTCTGATTATTTAAAGAAGCTGCAATTTGTTTTGCCTCTTCAATCACTTCTTGTGATTTAATGGTTAATTTTTCAAAGTTCATATATTAAATTAGTCAAATAACTATCCACTTTTAAAAAAGTGCCAAAAAGGCAGAAAAAATTAAGTATTACAGACAAAATAGCATAAAAAAAACAGCTTGAAAAGTCAAGCTGTTTTTTTATAAGTTTTTAAATGCTAACCTAGTTAATCATTATTTTTTGAGCAGTAGAAATACCATCTACAGATACATTTATAGTATAAACACCTGTGGATAATCCATTTGTATTAACCGCTAAATCTGATTTCCCTGATGCTACATTTTCTGAGGAAGTAGAAATCACTTTTCCTGTAACATCTATAATACTAATAGTTACTAAGTTGCTATTAATAAAAGTAACTGGAATAATTACGTTAGAGCCATTTGCAGGGTTAGGATAAATTTGACCAATAGTTATTCCTTTATTTTCTAATCCATTCACAGATAATCTTGTAGAAGAAGCAAAGAAACCACAATCTAAATATTGATTTTGAAAAAATGCATTTCCAGGTATGTAACCTAACCAACCATTGCCAGCAGTATATTGTGTAAATTTACTCATTTTTAGCGCATTGTTGTAATTTTTATCTGTGGGCACTTGAGAAGTTTGACTATTATTGTCAGTAGAAAAACGCATTAAAAAATAATTGTGTTTTTTTACTGGTTTAATGTTTTGCGCATCAGTTAAGTCAATTAAAGTATCTCCGAAAGAATAGCTTGTACCAGGTTTGAAATGCACAGTAAAACCAAAAAGGTTATTTCTTCTATTAACAGAACCGCTTGGTATATTTTGATTAACAGGCAGTGTGTATTGATTACTTAACCAACCAGAAGCAGTTCTTGACGTAGAGTCTGCGCTTGTTAGTCGTATTCTATCTGTTTTGAACGCGGTAGGTGCATATCTTAAACTAGCATTATAGCCATTTACATTTCCAAACAATCCACCACCAGTTAGCGTTCCAGTAGTTAATCCTCCCGTAGAAAAGGTGTAATACCTAACTATAAGCGTATCTACCACTGGTACTAAACCAGCGCCTTTATCTATAGAATCTATCTGACGCACATAACCGTACCTAAAATACAAAGAATCCCAACTATAATTCATGTGCCGAGAATAAACAGCAAGACCATTAGGGTCTCCAGCAATTAACTCATCTACAGGATCAAAAGCAAAACCCCAAGAATGATCGTTATGACCTACTTTTATGTGGGTGGTATCGGTTGTAGAAGTATTGTCAATATTAAAAACAGAAGAGTCTGGAAACATTAGGGAAACAAACGAAGACCAATTATTAGGATTCGAAGAAGCAGCCTGTAGCCAGTTTATTGGCAGATACCAACCAGAAGTTGGATCTCTTCTTAAACTTTTAGCGTTGAGGTCTCTCACTTCTCCAGCGTTACCAGCGTCATTATACCTTGGACTGTTATCGATAACTTTTTCTTGCGCAGTGGCGACAATTCCAATAGCAAACATTCCTGCGATTAGTAAAATTTTTTTCATGTTTTTTTTATATTATATATTTGTTTCAAATGTAGCGCAAATCTAAATTAATATTGTCTTAATATTGCAATTTTAATTAAAAATAGTTAAAAATAGTTAAAAATCTCCCAAATGGGGTCTCAATACTATCTCTTCTACTACGGTATGTTTTCTTATTTTGTAGGCGGTATAGATTATTTCTGCAATATCATTTGGTTTAATAAATCTTTCTTTTGGTTCTGTACTATCGGCCCAAGAATTTGTATAAGTAGCGCCTGGCATTATTGCTGATACTGCAATTTTTCCTTTAAACTCTTCCCGAAGCGCTTTTGTAAAACCCAAAAGAGCAAACTTACTAATACAATAGCTTCCTCCATTTGGGTAGCCCATTTGGCTTGCAGTAGAGCACATATTAAATATGTATCCCCCTACATTAATTTTTGGAATCACCAATCTTGTTAGATAATAAGCAGAATCAATATTAGTTTGCATTGTTTGTTCATAAATGCCTTCTTTCTCATCGCTTAATTTTCCAGGAATAAAGACCCCGGCATTATTTACTAAAATATCAAAATGATAGCTATCAAGCACATTTTTTAAGTCAGCAAAAGTTTCTTTTTTACTTAAATCAGCTACTATACCGATAAAACTATCATGCTTAATGGCATCTAATTTTTTTTTATTTCTGCCAATACCTAAAACCAAAAACCCTTTTTTCAAAAACTTAAGTGCAATTGCTTTTCCTATGCCCTCTGATGCGCCACTAATTAAAATGGTCTTTATCTTCTTTTTAATCATAAATTTAATTGCTATAAGGAATACTTTTTTTTTAAAACTAAATTATAGTATTTTTGAACCGCAAAATTAAGCAATAATCATTGAACCGCATTTTTTTTCATTTTGGTAGGTATATATTATTTTTAAAAAGCATGTTTGCTAAACCTGAAAAATTTAGGATTTATGTAAAACGGGTTTTTTTAGAAATGTATAATATAGGTGTTGGATCATTGCCCATTATTGCTATTATTTCTATTTTTATAGGCGCAGTAACTACCATACAAACAGCCTATCAATTAGTATCTGGATTGGTTGCTAAAACAGTTATTGGCATGATTGTGAGCGACTCAACTATTCTAGAATTGGCGCCAACTATTGGCAGTTTAGTATTGGCTGGAAAGGTGGGTTCTCATATTGCATCCGAAATAGGCACAATGAGGGTAAGTGAGCAAATAGATGCCTTAGAAGTTATGGGCATTAATGCAAGTGGGTTTTTGGCAATGCCCAAAATTATCGCAGGCATACTCACCATACCTCTTTTAAACTTTATTGCCATAGGGCTGGGTATATATGGGGGCTATTTGGCCGGAGATTTATCGGGCATTCTTTCTGGAGAAACTTTTATTGCAGGTGCTAGGTCTACTTTCAATCCTTTCAATGTGTTTTTTTCAACCATTAAGTCTTTTACATTTGCTTTTCTTATAACATCTATTTCTGCCTACCAAGGTTTTTATACTAAAGGCGGGGCACTAGAAGTTGGCAAGGCAAGCACTGATGCTGTAGTTTACAGTGCCGTTTCTATTTTATTTGCAGATTATATTTTAGCAGAATTATTGCTCTAAAAAATGATAGAATTAATTCAAATAAATAAATCTTTTGACGATAAACAGGTGTTGTTTGACATTAATGCCACCTTTAAACCAGGCATACCAAATTTAGTTATTGGTGCAAGCGGTTGCGGAAAAAGTGTTATGATGAAATGTATGGTGGGTTTAGAAAAACCTGAAACAGGGCAAATTCTCTATGGAAAAAAAGATTTAATTAACCTAGATCATAGCAATCTAAGGTTGTTGAGAAGAGAAATTGGAATGCTTTTTCAAGGTGGGGCATTGTTTGATTCTATGACTGTAGAACAAAATGTAGATTTTCCGCTTAAAATGTTTTCAAACTTATCTTTAGCAGAAAGAAAAGAAAGGGTAAACTTTTGTTTACACCGGGTAAATTTGGTAAATGCCAATGCCCAATATCCATCAGAAATAAGTGGTGGCATGAAAAAACGTGTTGGGATAGCACGGGCTATTGCACTAGATATAAAATACTTATACTGTGATGAGCCAAACTCTGGCTTAGACCCTATCACCTCAAGGCTAATTGATGAATTGTTGCTAGAAATAACAAATGAATTTAATATAACCACTATTATCAATAGCCATGATATGAAAACAGTTTTTGATATTGGGCAGCATATTATATTTATTTATCAAGGAAAAGTATGGTGGAATGGCACAAATAAAGAAATTATTCGTGCAAAAAAAGAAATCCCTGAATTAGAAGAATTTATTAATGCCAGTTATTTTGTATGAAAAAGGCTACAACCTATTTTACTTTCCTTTATCTTTTATTTGCAAATCAATCTTGCAATAGAAATTGCGATGGGTTTAACAGAATAGACGAGTTATCTGCATTAACGATAGCAGCAAAAGATACCATTGATTTTTACCCACGCAGTACTAGTGTTGTTTTTGGAATGGGGTTTCATATAAACAATTCATATTCTTCTAAAAAAGGTGATAGAAAATGTATGCAAAAGGATCTTGTAGTGATGACTGTTAATGGCTGGGACAGTAGCACATTGTCTATGAAATGCGACAAAAACCTATATCAAAAATCAAAAGTATTTCCTGCTGATACTGAATTAAAAGGCACCGAAATTATGTATTTAAAATATGAAAAAGATTTTAATGATGGGATTAGAGAAGCTAGCATCCAAATTTATGATATAGATAGCATCACTAACAGTGCTGATTACAAATTTACAATAAGCCAAAAAACCACCGACAACAAATTATTTTCTGCCCAAAAAACTGTTTTTATAAAAAAATGAAAAAAATAAAATACTTCATATTCATTCTCTTCGCCATTATATCCACTGCTTTTATTATACCAGACGAAGGGATGTATCCGGTGAGTAATCTCTCAAAAATAGATTTTAAAAAAGCAGGTATTAACCTTAGTGCAAATCAAATTTTTAATGAACAAGGGGGTGCAATAAGCGATGCTCTTGTAAGATTGGGAGGCTGCACAGGCTCATTTATCTCAAACGAGGGGATGATTATCACAAACCATCACTGCGTTTTTGGCACAGTTTCATCACTGAGTACGCCTGAAAACAACTATTTAAGAGATGGATTTTATTCAGGAAATAAAGAAAAAGAGCTTTCTACCGGTATGCCAGCAAAAATCACAATAAAAAGTAAAGATGTTAGCATAGAAGTATTAATAAATTCTTTAGGAAAATATGGAAAAGAAAGAGATCAGGTATTAAAAACAAATATCAATTTATTAATTAATAAAGAAAAACAAAAAGACTCCTTGTATACCTATGAAATATCTGAAATGTTTGCAGGAAAACAATATGTACTTTTTACTTATTTAACACTTATTGATGTGCGAATTGTATACGTGCCACCAAGGTATGTAGGAGAATTTGGTGCAGAAACAGATAATTGGGAATGGCCAAGGCATACCGGAGATTTTTCTATTGTACGCGCATATATTGGAAAAGATGGCAAGCCTGCTAAGTATAGTAAAGACAATGTTCCATTCAAGCCCAACAGATTTTTAAAAATAAATCCAAATGGAACCCAAGAAAATGATGCAGTATTTATATTAGGGTACCCAGGTCGCACTTTTCGGCATCAGCCAGCTGCTTTTTTTGATTATCAATACACTCATTTTATGCCGCAAATTATAGATTGGTATACCTGGCGAATAGATAAAATGTATGAGCTGTCAAAAAATAATGAAGCAAAATATTTAAGTTTTGCGGGTAATATTAAAGGGCTTGCCAACACTCAAAAAAACTTTAAAGGAAAAATTCAAGGGCTTGGCAGAACCAATGTATTGAGCGAGAAACGCGAAGAAGATAAAAAAATGGCACTATTTGCAAATGAACAAAGTAGAAAAAACCTTTATGGAAATGTTATTGAAGATATAACGCAACTTTATAATCAGCGCAGTGAAAATGCAAATTTATATTTTTATTTACAAAGATTGGTAAATGAAATTCCACAAATAGGTGCTGGTTTTGAAGCCTATAAGCAAATAAAAGAAGAAAGAAAAATATATGATTTTAGTGTTTTTGAAAGAAATTATTCAAATATAAACGATAATGCATTAAATATTGAAAGCATTCAATATTTAACCGAAAAAATTAATGAAAGTTATGCAAAAACACATCAAGGTGCTGTGCTAATCGAAAGACAAAATACAACACAAATAACCAAAATGTATTATAAATCTTTATTTTCTGATTACCAAAACAAGGTAATGCCTGCAATAGAGAAAAAATCTAAAAAATTATTTAATAAGAAAGATTTTTTTGTAAAAATGGCTGCTAATATTTTTGATGCATATTTAGAAAGCATAGCTTTTGAGCAAAATTTTAAAGCTAAAAACGATATGTTACTTTCAAGCTACACCAACTTGAAAATGGAGTTTAAAAATACCGATTTTTTACCCGATGCAAATGGCACACTGCGCTTTACTTATGGACATGTAAAAGGATATTCGCCAAATGATGGGGAATATAACTACCCTCACACCACATTAAAGGGTATAATTGAAAAAGCAAATAGTATGCCTGATTACATAATGCCATTAGATGCGCTTTCTATTTATAAAAACACCATTGTATCGCCCATATTACTAGATAAAAAAACAGGAAAAGTAGTTGTTGGATTGCTCTATGATTTAGATACAACAGGCGGCAACAGCGGCAGCCCTGTGATGGATGCTGATGGAAATCTAATAGGAGTAAATTTTGACAGAACATACACGGCTACTATAAATGACTATGCTTGGAACGAATCTTACAGCCGCTCTGTAGCTGTTGATATTAGGTATGTTTTATTTGTCCTTAAATATATTGGCAATGCAGAACAAGTTTTAGAAGAACTTAAAATCAAAATCTAAATTTATTTGTTACTTTTGTGAACTAATAGAATAAAAAAAATGGATCACGGAAAAGAATTTCAAAAATACGCAACCAAACATTTGGGAATAAGCAGCACCAATGTACATAGATTTATCAGCAATGGAATGCCTAATGTTACTAACTTAACTCCAAATATTATAGAAGAACGTACCATGAATATAGGTGTAATGGATATTTTCTCAAGATTGATGATGGATAGAATTATTTTTTTAGGAGTGCCTATTGATGATCAAGTGGCCAACATTGTCATGGGCCAATTATTGTATTTAGAAAGCTCTAATCCCAATAGAGATATACAAATATATATAAATAGTCCTGGAGGCAGTGTATACGCAGGTTTAGGAATATATGACACCATGCAATTTATTGGAAGCAATGTGGCTACAATTTGTTGTGGAATGGCTGCAAGTATGGGCGCAGTATTAATGTGTGCGGGCGAAAAAGGAAAAAGAAGCGCATTAAAACACAGCAGGGTAATGATACATCAGCCACTAGGAGGGACACAAGGACAAGCATCTGACATGGAAATAACTGTTAAAGAAATTGTAAAACTAAAAAAAGAACTTTATACCATTATCGCCAATCATAGCGGGCAAACACTAGAGAAAGTAGAAGATGATAGCGACAGAGATTATTGGATGACGTCAGAAGAAGCCAAAGCTTATGGCATGGTAGATGATATCTTATTAAAAATGCCAAAACAATCATAATATCAATCTATTATATAGATTTTGATATTGTGTAATTAATTGATTTTTATTAATCAAAAAAATAAGAAAAAAAATGAAAACAAAGGATGCAAATTGTTCTTTCTGTGGAAGGACAAAAAAAGATGTAATGATGCTAATTTCTGGTATTGAAGGCCACATATGCGATCATTGTGTTGAGCAAGCAAACAAAATAATTCAATCTGAACAGCCCGAAGAAATAAAAAGCAATCCAAAAACTGAGTTTGCGAATTTAAAGCCTAAAGAAATTAAAGCTCACCTAGACCAATATGTCATAGGTCAAGACCATGCAAAAATGGTAATGTCTGTAGCTGTATATAACCATTACAAGCGATTAAATTTTGCAAAAAACAATGAAATAGACCAAGTAGAAATCGAAAAATCAAATATTCTTTTACTCGGAGATACTGGAACTGGCAAAACACTGATAGCCAAGACTTTGGCTAAGATATTAAATGTTCCATTTTGCATTGCAGATGCAACGGTGCTCACAGAGGCAGGATATGTAGGCGAGGATGTGGAAAGTGTTATCTCTAGATTATTACAAAGCGCAAATTATGATGTAGAAGCTGCCCAAATGGGAATTGTATATATAGATGAAATTGATAAAATTGCAAGAAAAGGAGACAATGCCAGTATAACAAGAGATGTTAGTGGCGAAGGGGTTCAACAAGGCTTATTAAAAATATTGGAAGGAACAGAAGCACACATTGCACCCGAAGGAGGCAGAAAACATCCCGATCAAAAATATGTAAAAATAGATACTTCAAATATCTTGTTTATTTGCGGAGGTGCATTTGATGGATTAAGTAATATTATAGGCCGAAGGGTAAATAAATCGTCTATTGGTTTTAATTCAAACCTAGAGAATGAAGCCAAAACTCACCACCTGCTCAGTTATGTTTCTCCTGCAGATTTAAAATCTTTTGGGCTTATACCAGAAATAATAGGCCGATTACCTGTAGTTACATTTATGGAGCCACTAGATAAAAAAACCTTAAGAAACATACTCACTGAACCTAAAAATGCCCTTATAAAACAATATACTATGTTGCTAAAAATGGATGACATTACGCTAAATATTGATGAAGATGTACTTGACTTTATTGTAGATAAAGCAATATCATACAAATTAGGGGCAAGAGGTTTGCGCAGTATCTGCGAAACATTAATGCTTGATTACATGTATAATTCAATAGAAAATGGAAAGAAAAAAACCATTCATATAAAACTTATTGACGCTATAGAGAAATTAAAAGAAGGAAAATGGGCTACTATTGCTGCCTAAGTCTACTACTTTTATAATTATTATTTTAACCTTACAATTTCTAAAACCAGAAAAGAAATTTGTCTTTGCTATAGAATACTATATTAATGACTATCAATTAGTTACATAAAAATATTTTTTTTGTCATTTTTGTGCCATATAGCTGTTTAAAACTATTTTACATAGCCTTAAGCATTAAATTTGCACCAGATTATGAAAACAAGACTTTACAATATCCTTTCTCTTTTATTATTTATTTTTGCAAGTACAATAAATGGCCAAATTAGGCAAGACTCTATAACTATGGGGACAAATTATAGCAATGATGTTTGGTATAATTTAAATATTGGAAAAGTAGAAACCAGCTCTAATCTGAATTACCATCTTGCATTTTCTAACATGCCGGGACAAACAGATATGTTTTACACCATTTGGATTAACCATTCGATGATAGATGTATTTGTAAACCCAAATCAACCTGCAAATGATTATGTTGATTTTGATTCATTGAACTATAAATCGTGGAGAAGACTACAAAACACAGATACAAGTTGGGGAAAAGGGGGATTTGCCAGAGGTGTTGAATCACATCCTAGATATACTTGGGGCATGTATGGTATCAATGGAGAAATTAATGGTGATTCATTATACTTATTAGCGTTAAAGACTCCTGGTCAATTTGGATATCAAAGTTTTTATAAATTAAGAATTACCAGAAGAAAATCGACAAATGGAGAAAGAGATTGGATTTTTAGATTTGCTCCATTAAATAATACTTGGGATAGTACAGTAAAATTAAATGACAATAAAAATTCTTTTGGCAACTTTACTTATTATAATTTTATAAACAAAAAAGAGGTAAATCGTGAGCCTGATGCAAAAAATTGGGATATACTATTTACCCGTTATAGTGCATTGCAAATGCCAGAAAATTTTCATTATGAAGTTACCGGAGTTTTACAAAACTTTGATATTGAAACGGTAAAATTAAAGTCCAATTCAATCTCAGATATTGAAAACAATGTGATTCTACAAATAGAGCAAGATGTTACCTTTTTATCAAAAAGAATTAATGCTATAGGATATGACTGGAAAGAGTTTGATAGAAATACTTTTAAATTTAAATTAAATGATACGGTTGTTTATGGAGTTAAAAAGAAAATAGACGCAAGTTTAAACGAATACTATTTATTAAAATTCACAAGATTTGATGGTGCAAGCAACGGAAAAATAGTTTTTGATATAAAATATTTAGGGGATAGAAATGTTAATATTCCTTCCAATAGTTTTATACATTTATTAGATATTTACCCCAATCCATCTTCCACATGTATAGAATTCAAGATCCCTTCTGCTTTAAATCAAATTACAATATACGACATTACTGGAAAAATCGTATTATCGGTATTAAATAACACTCAAAAAATTGATATCAGCACATTCAATCAAGGTATTTATTTTATGACCTTGATAGATGAAGATGGTAAAAAATTCCAGTCAAAATTTATAAAACAATAACAATCAGTTGAAATATAGGACTCAGTTATGTTTATTATTGGCTTTTGCTATTTCAAGCATGGCAAATGATATTGCTGGCCAATACAAAATAATTGTGTTAGATTCAAGCAATAACCCAATAGCAGAGGCTGAAATAAAGTATAAGCCATTTGGAAAACAATGTGGATACAATATAGCCTATACAGATGCTGAAGGCAGCCTTATATTGCTAGACACTCCCCCACTTTCTATCATTGTTTCAGCCAATGGCTATAAAACAAAATATGACACTGTGCTCAGCTCAGGGAATTTTGGTTACAATTTAACAAGCAATTTTGGCCTTATAAAACCAGTAATTCTTAGGCCTAAAAACGCGATGTTTGTATCCGATATTCATTTTCAAAATGTGATTAGTGCACAAAGAATAGATGCCATGGCTGCGGTAACACTAGAAGATGTTTTAAAAAACGATGTTAATGTACAAATAGTGCAAGACCCACAACTTGGTGCAGGTTTAAAGCTTCGGGGTATAGGTGGTCAGCATGTTAAAATTTTGATGGATGGAGTGCCAATGATAGGAAGAAATGACGGCAATATCGATTTAGCACAAATAAACTTAAATAATATAGAAAGTATAGAAATTACACAAGGACCAATGTCAGTAATTTATGGTACAGATGCACTTGGAGGTATTATAAACCTAATAACGCGAATTCCGCAAAAAAATGAAAAACAAATAAAAGTTGGTCAATTTATGGCAAGTACAGGAGCGTACAATTCTTATGCGAGTATAGATATCGGCAAAAAAAAGCAGCTATTTAACTTTAATGCTACCCGTTACTTATTTGATGGCCTAGAAGATAAAAATGGCAGCAGGGTGCAAGTATGGAAACCCAAAAGACAATATATTTATGGTGGTAATTACACACAATATTTTAATAAAAACTTAAAACATAGCCTCAAAGCCAACTATTTTAATGAATATCTTATCAATAGAGGCAGCCCAAACATTTCACCTTTTCAAGCAATTGCATTTGATGAATATTTTACAACAAACAGGTATGCATTGAGTTCAGAATTGGGTTTTAAGGCTTCTAAATATGGAATTAGTGGCAATTTGATTAATGGATACAATTATTATAAAAGAAATAGAAATCAAGTAGTTAAAAACTTAATAGATTTAACAGAAATTACAGCGCCTAATGCGAATGCACAGGACACACAAATCTTTAATAATTTTAACAGCAGATTGGTTGCAAAAAAACATTTCAATAATTTTTTTAGCACCATTTTTGGTTATGATTATTTGCTAGAACAAGGTAAAAGTGCTAGATTATCTCAAAATCCTATGATGCAGGAATTTGCTGTTTTTTATGCAATGCAATTAACCTATAAAAAATGGAATTTAGAACAAGGATTAAGGGCTAGTGCAAATAATCAGTTTAAAGTGCCAATTATTCCAAACTTTATGATAGGCTATCAAATTAAAAAAAATATAAAACTCTTTGGGTCTTGGGGCAGAGGCTTTAGGTCGCCATCGCTTAAAGAGCGTTTTTTAGACTTTATAGACCAATCGCACAATGTTACAGGAAATCCTAATTTAAGATCAGAGCAATCAAACGCTATAAACTCGGGTATTTCAGTAGAAAAAGATTTTGACAAATCTTCTATTTATTTTGATATGAGTGGTTTTTACAACCACATTACAGACTTAATGGCACTTGTTGCAACCGATAATTCGGGTACTGCATTTAGGTATCAAAATATTGATAATGCTAGCACTAAGGGGATAAATATACGTCTTAACTTTGCTCAAAAAAGTTTCAATATTTCTAGTGCAATCGGAATTATTGGCACAAAGCAATCATCTGATAGTTTTTTTAATCAGGATCAATTTCTATATCAACCAACAGCTCAGCTTAATGGTTCCTACCAAATAAAAAAAATTAAAACAACCCTAAACTTTTTTAATAAATTTAATGGAGCAATGCCTAATTATATTCAGCAAAATAATACGATAAAATTACAATACTCAACCCCTTTTATGCTTACAGATATAGGAATAATGCGTAAATTTGCACACGATAAATTAAGTGTGAATATACTAGTAAATAACCTCTTAAACGTAACCAATATCCAAAACACGGCAAATATTGGTGGAGCGCATAGCAATGGAAACAACACTGCATCAGTAGCAATTGGCCGTTTTTTTTCAATTAATATAAATTATACCCTAAAATGATAAAAAAATATCTCATTTTATGCTTCTTATCTATTTCTTTTTGCGCTTGTTTCAAAGAAGACAAACCCTTAATACTACCAGAAAAAAATATGCATTCCCAATACCTTACACTCGACTGCAAAGGAGAAAATGAAGAATTGCTTTATTTGAATTTGAACACAAAACAACAATTTGTTTTTCTTAACACCAATTGGGATATCGCCCTGCAAAGCGATAACCAAGGCAATGCAATAAGGATCAATCATAGCGATAAAGCAAATCAATTATACGAATCGAGCGATACATCATTATTTACGCCATTTAAAACCATTTTGAAAAACGGAACAAAAATGATGGACAGTGTAAATACATGGACACAAAATACGGCAATCGGAGATTGGTGGCGAAATGGCTTGCCAAAACGAAATATTTATTTATATCACCAAGAACCTGACATTTATGGCAAAGGAGAGCGTGCTATTAAATTTAGAATAAATAAAATAAAAGACAAAAAATATACTATTGATTACATAGATGAGATAAAAGATAAAAACAGCATAATTAACGCTTTGATACCTCAAAATAATGATTACAACTTTGTATATTATAGCTTTAAAGAAGAGGGGATAATCAAAAACATGGAGCCTATTAAAACAGATTGGGATATTTTATTTACATCATATAGGGATATGGTTAAGTATGAAGTAGATCAAACTTTTTATCCATACCAAGTGCTCGGTGTGCTAATAAACCCATACAATACATGGATACATAAAACAGCAAGTGGAAAAGGTTTTTATGAAATAGACCAATATTATTGCAAAAACGCTCCTATGTGTGAAATAAGCAATACCGTTGGCTATGATTGGAAAACATTTAACTTAAATCTATCTAAGTATAGCACAGATACCTCTGCCTCATGGATTTTGAAAAACAGCAAAGGTGAGTATTTTAAATTTAGATTCTTAAATTTTTATAATCAAAAAGGCGTGAGCGGCTACCCTACCATAGAGTTTGTGCAGTTTTAAATAAATATAACTCGTTATGAACATTCAAAAAAAGTGGAAACACCTCACCCAGCGTGCAATGCTTGATGAAATAAAAGAAAAATCAAATCATCAACCACAAGTTATTTTTAAACACAGCACCCGCTGCGGGATTAGTGCACATGCAGAAGATAGATTGAGTAATGATGAGGGGTTAGAAGATATTGCAGATTGCTACTACCTAGACTTGCTAAACTACCGTTCTATATCCAATGATATTGCTCAAATTTTTGAAATTGGACATCAATCTCCGCAAATTATTGTATTGTATAAGCAAAATGTGATTTATACATCGAGCCACCATGCAATAGAAAGCAAAAAAATAATAGCGGCCATAGAAAAATTAGGTTAAAAATACAAATTTCTGTGCTTGTAATCTTTACTAATTAAACTACCTTTGCTAGGCTCTTGAAAACGCAGGATCTTATTCAACTTTGGGGATCACACCCAAAATTACAACACCTATTTGACCACAGAAAAAGTTTTGTGGAGAATGAAAAAGGAAGTGGAATAGCACTGCTTATTGCAGCAAGTTTTAATTTTAGAGCTGGCAAGCATTTGGTGGTTTGTGAGCAAAAAGAAGATGCACTTTATTTGTTCACAGATTTATCTGTATTAATTAATCCTAACAAAGTACACTTTTTACCATCATCGTTTGCCAAAAGTATAGATAAACCAGAAGAAAATGTAAATCAGGTTAAAGAAAGAACAGAAACCCTAAGTAAATTAGACAATCCTAAATTTGAGGGTATTATTGTATGCTATCATGACGCAATATATGAAAAAGTGGCAAGCCTTAAATCTGTAAAAAAATACGAATACGACATTACAAAAGGAGAACAAATTGACCTTGATTTTTTGGTAGAGCTGCTAGACTCCTGTAATTTTGAGCAAGAAGACTTTGTTTACGAACCAGGCTATTATGCAATTAGAGGAGGAATAATTGATGTATTTTCTTATGCGCACGAGCATCCTGTGCGCATTGTATTAGACGGTAATCTAGTTGAAAGCATTCGTTTCTTTGATACAGAAACTCAATTTTCTATCTCAGAACGACAGTTTATAAAATTAACCCCAAACATAAAAGATAAAAGTCTGTTTGAAACCGAAGAACCTATTTTTGACCATTTTTTAGCATCAGAAACACAAGTTTGGATGCACAATGAGCGCACACTAATAGAATACTTAAATCAGTTTTGGACAGAAAAGAATAAAGAAAATAGTTCATTGATAGTTAGTTCAAAAGAATTGAATGATGCCCTAAAAAATTACCCTACAATATTTTGGGGAAATTGCATTCAAAAAAATATTGAAAGTATTAGTTTCAATCAAGCAATACAACCTTTATTTCATAAAAATTTCGATTTGATTCTTTCTGATTTTAAGCAATTGATTGCCAAAGGAATGAAGGTTTTTATTTTTTCAGAAAACCCAAGGCAAATAGATAGAATAACACAAATTATTGAAGACACAAATCAAAAAATAGAGATTGAGCCTGTTTATTGCGGCTTAGCTAAAGGATTTATTGATTTTGATTTAAAAATTGCTTTTTATACAGACCATGAATTGTTTGGAAGGTATTTTAAATATAAGGATAAGAAAAAATATTCTAAAAGCACAGCCATCACACTTAAAGAATTGCAAACCTTGCAACCTGGAGATTATGTAGTGCATATAGATCACGGAATAGGCAGATTTTCTGGTATGCACAAAATGGAGATGAATGGAAAAGTGCAAGAAGTGGTGCGTATTGTTTATAAAAATGATGATATACTGATTGTCAATATTAATTCGCTGCATAAAATATCAAAATATGCTGGCAAAGAAGGCAATGTGCCTAAAATTCATAAACTTGGAAGCGGTGTATGGGAAAAACAAAAAATAAGCACTAAAAATAAGGTTAAAGATATTGCAAGAGAGCTGATTGCACTCTATGCTAAAAGAAAGCAAGAGCAAGGTTTTGCATTTTCGCCTGACAGTTATTTGCAAACTGAGTTAGAGGCATCTTTTATTTATGAAGACACCCCCGATCAAGCCAAAACCACAGAAGAAGTGAAAGCAGATATGGAGAGCAATAGCCCAATGGATAGATTAGTTTGCGGTGATGTGGGCTTTGGCAAAACTGAAATTGCTATCAGAGCTGCGCACAAGGCGGTATGCGATAGCAAACAAGTAGCTATTCTTGTGCCCACCACTATTTTGGCCCACCAACATTATAGAACTTTTAAAAATAGGTTAGCGGGCTTTCCAGTAAATGTAGATTTTATTAACCGATTTAAAGGAAAAAAAGAACAACAAAAAACGATTACAAAACTTAGTGAAGGAAAAATCGATATATTAATCGGCACGCATCGCATTGTAAGTAAGGATATAAAATTTAAAAATTTGGGTTTACTTATTATTGATGAAGAGCAAAAATTTGGTGTAGCAGTAAAAGATAAATTAAAACAAATGCGGGTAAATATAGACACCCTCACTCTCACTGCCACTCCTATACCTCGCACCTTACATTTTTCACTTATGGGTGCAAGAGATTTGAGTATCATTAATACGCCACCTCCAAACAGGCAACCCGTAGAAACGGCACTGCATACTTATAATCCAGAACTTGTTAAAGAAGCAATTAGTTACGAAACCAACCGTGGCGGTCAAGTATTTTTTGTACATCATAGAGTTAGTGATATCCACCTTATTGCGGCTCAAATAGCGGCTGCTGCTAATGTTACAGTTTGCGTAGCACATGGGCAGATGGATGGTGCAGAACTAGAAAAAGTAATGGTGCAGTTTATGGAAGGCGAATATGATGTATTGGTGGCAACATCCATTATTGAAAGTGGCCTTGATATTCCCAATGCCAATACGATTATTATAAACAATGCCCACATGTTTGGTTTGAGCGATTTGCATCAAATGCGCGGAAGAGTGGGTAGAAGTAATATTAAAGCATATTGTTTTCTTATATCACCTCCTTTAAATAAACTAACAGACGAAGCACGGCAGCGACTTAGAACATTAGAACAAAACTCAGAACTTGGTGCAGGTTTTCAGGTGGCAATGAAAGATTTAGATATTAGAGGTGCAGGTAATTTACTCGGTGGTGAACAAAGTGGTTTTATTTCAGAAATTGGCTTTGATATGTATCATAAAATTTTAGATGAGGCAATGAGAGAGCTTAGAAATGAAGAATTTTCTGAAGTATTAGACCATGAAAAAAGTATTGCTAGCAGAGATGTTATAATTGATACAGATTATGATTTAATTATACCTGATTATTATATCAAAAACATTCCTGAAAGATTGAGCCTCTATACCAAATTAAGCAATATAGAAACAGAAGTAGCTCTCACTGCATTTAAAGATGGATTGATAGATAGATTTGGCATACTCCCAAGGCCAATAATGGACTTATTAGACACAGTAAGGCTAAAATGGGTGGCCAAAAGATTGGGCCTAGAAAAATTATTAATTCGCAATGGGGTAATGAAAATGTATTATCCCGCTGATAAGGCAGCCTATGTTTACCAAAGCGAATCATTTGGCAAAGTGATAAATTATATTATGCTAAACCCAAATAAATTTTCTGTCAAAGAAACAGCAAACGAGGTTTTATTTGCTGCAAAAGGAGTGGATAATGTAGCAGAAGCCATTGGCTTATTAGGCCAAATTGAAACTTACTTGGCAGAAAAACAAATGAGTGTAACATAACTTTATGAACTTGATCAACAAAACAATGGTTTTTGATTGCATATTTTTGGAGGATTCCGATTTTTTATAGGAAAGCTGGATGCGAACTGTTAAATAAAAAAACAAATCTATGCTGTAAAACATCGGCTAATTATATTTTTTTTACTAAAAATATTTAAATTCATAATTGACTAATTGACTTTATTAGATTGCTTAAAATGGCATAAAACATTCTATCGATAGCGTTAGCGGAGCGTTGCACCTATTGACTATTGAAATGATTCTTAAATTCTTTTTCGCACCCAAATCTCTAAAGAACCCTAACATTTCATTTATCGAGTCATAAACGCGCTTCTATACGTACTTCGTAGAACGCTTCGCTAAACTACGAAGAGGTTATTTAATGGTAACTTAAAATATTTAATAAAAAAACAACATTTTACTCAAAAAAAGCGTCTTGGTGCTATATTTGCCAATGATGAATTTTAAACCAAAAATGTTTTGTTTTTGTGCGCTGCTTGGCACATCAATTATTTTAGATGCACAAGACGCTAACTTTAGCCAGTTTTATAACAACCCCATTTATACCAATCCTGCCTATGCGGGCAGTGCTATAAACGCTAAGGACGATGAATTTGCCACGCGCGTTGGCTTAGCCTACCGAAATCAATGGCCAGGTTTACGTGGAAGCTATCAAACCGTTAACGCAAACTGGGACAGACATTTTAACAGGTTACATGGAGGGCTGGGTGGGTTTGTTTTAAACGATGTTGCTGGCTCTGGATTACTTACAAGCACCAGTATAGGATTAATCTATGCCCCCACTTTTGAAATAAATAATAAAATTACCATAAGGGGCGGATTGCAAATGGCTTATGTAAATAGACAGTTGAATTTTAACAGAATAGGGAATGCAGATTCTGTAGGCAATACTGTTTGGCAACTCAATGAGCCGTTGCCTCAACAAGGCATCTCATTTATAAATGTTGGCGCAGGACTAATTGCCTATATGAAACAAGTGCATTTTGGATTTGCAGTGCATAACATCAATCAGCCCAACCAATCCTTTTATAACAGTGTCAATGGCATATTGCCCAGAAGGTACACCTTGCATGCAGGAGGTAAAATAAACATTTTAAAAAGACAATCTTTTGCATCTGCCATAACCCCCGCTGTATTGTTTATGAAACAACAAATGTTTACACAACTAAACATCACAACCACTGCAAACTTTGGGAGGATTTTAATAGGTACAGGATTTAGGCAAACTTTTGGAAGATTTGGTAATTCTGATGCATTAATTGGCATTTTAGGCTATACCTCACCAAGGTATCAAATTACTTATAGCTATGATGCTACAGTTAGTTCTGCAAGACCTGCAGCCAGAGAATCGCACGAAATAACCATGAACTACTTTATTAGTTTAAAGAAAAACCAGCCTAAATTAGAATTGATTAGCCCCAGTTATGGCTGGCGAACAGCAATTAGAGAAAAATAAAAAAACAGGCTACCTTTAGGTACAACGGAGCTATTTATGTATTTTTTAGCGGAGAAGGCGGGATTCGAACCCGCGGTATGTTGCCATACACTACCTTTCCAAGGTAGCACCTTAGACCACTCAGACACCTCTCCTACTTAGGCCACAAAATTAATCAAACAATGGGTTTAAACAATAAAAAATAGCATATAACTTTGGCAATAAAAAAACAGGCAAAAGCCTGTTTTTAATATATTAAAAAAAGAGTATAGCAAGATCTAATGTGCGCATTTAGCGCATTGCTCTTTTTTAGCTGATGCTTCTTTACAGCAGGCCATTTCTTCCTTTTCGCTGCAGTTATTTGAGGATTTATTTTCTTCTTTGGCTGTTTTGCAGCAGTCTTTTTCTTCGGTTTGTGCTGCATCTACAGACTTATTATTATTGCAAGCTGTAATAGAAAATGCAGCAATGGAAATCATAAAAATAATTTTTTTCATTATGGTATTACTTAATTAGTAAACAAAGGTAACTAAAACTTAACTATTTACCTAATTTGGATTGCTTTTGCAATGCTTTATTAGCTAGCTACAATTGGTAAAATAAAAAAAAATCTGCTATTCTGGGCCTTAAAAACTACAAAACATAATATACTTAGTAAACTAATTCTTGCACATCGCCACCCATTTTTTTTACTTTATACACTAGTGTAAACATAAAAAATTGCTGAAGCCTGTTGCTCATAGTAGTATTTACAAATCCATTGTTTACCACCCTGCTTATGCCCACATTTTGTTTAAAAATATCGTAAGCCGTAAGCTTGATGTTAAAAGTATGTTTCTTGTCTAGTGGCTGTTGAATAAAACAGTGTAATAAAGGTATAATTTTTCCTATTCCTGGTATAGCCCTATTGTCTTGTATTTCAAAATCAGCGTTAAATTCTGTGCCAAAACGATTTATAAATCTTATATTGGTTTCAATACTTGGCACTATTTGGGTAAAATTTAGTCGTGAAAAATTATCGTTTCTATTGCTGCTTTGATTGATGGATAAAGAAACAGAGCTAAAAAATGAGTCTGTTTTATTAAGGTTTAAAAACACCCTATAATTATTTGTGGTAAATGTATTGCGCACAATTATTTCGTTGGCAATGCTAGGCAATTGTTGATAGGTATTAGATGCACTAACATATAAAGCCGAATTTTTAAATGTTTTAACACTTAGGCTATTGCTAGCAGAAAAGTAGCGGTATCCTGATAAAAGTGTAGGGCTAATTTGTTGCACACCATCTAATGTAGTAAAAGTATTATTTGCTTTATAATTATCGCTTTCTGTATATTGATAATTAAAATACATGGTTTTTAGCGGACTTTTGCTTTTAAATGTTTTATAAAAGTATAGGTTTAGGTTATGAGTAATTGTTTGCCCAAGATTAACGTTTCCCACTGCTTGTTGCCAAACATTAAACACATTATAAATTGGCACTAAATCAGAACCTGATGGCAAAGACGCACTTTGAGACGCAGAAAGACTAAGGTAATATTCTGTAGATTTATATTTATAAAAATTAGCCTCTGGCAACAATGAAAAAAATTGTCGATTTATATCTATCTTATTACTTTGCAATATTCCAGTACTATATATTTGGGTATTCAATCCATTTAATGCAATAGATGCACCACCATTTTTTAACCGATAATTAATTGCGCCAGAGCCTGCAGTATTGGCAATCATATTTTTAATATTGCCTGATAAACTATCTACCCTAACACTATAATCTTGATCAAAAGTTTTATAAAGTTGTGCTGCATTGAAGCTAAAAATATCAAAATTATTAACCTGATTTGCAAACTCTGCGTTGATACTTGCGCTCCATTTTTCGGATAAGGGAATGTTTAATCCAGAACTTATTTGAAGAAAATAGTCCTTATTATTCATATTATTTTTAATATTAAATGTGTTGTTTCTTCCATCATTGTACCGATAAATACTGTTGTTTAGGTCAGAAAAACCTAATATTGCTTTACTATTTATAGAGGCTTTACCCCTTTTTTTACTCAGCCTATTATACATTTCAACAGACAAATTGTGTTTTTGATTAGATTGATTAGAGAGCCCTATATTGCTACTGCTATTTATGGCAACGTCATTTATTGAGATAACACTTTCTGTATTTTCTCTAAAAAGCAAATCTTTTTTATTGCCCGACCATACTATTTCTAAGTTATACATAGTGTCATGCCTATCTACATAGTTAATTTCATACTCATATAAATTGCTGTTTCCAGATGCATTAGATTGATTAACACTTTTTCTAGTACTGCTATCCGATATTTGATTTTCGGTAATACTTTCATCAATATTTTTATAAAAATTACTGGTATAATTTATGGTAGAAGATAACTTTCTATTGTTTTTAATCTCATTAAAATAGTTAAATCCTAAACCATTTTTATTGTTAATATTTCCCCTTTCTGAAATGGTATAAATGGCATTTTCCCAAACTTTATTATCGTATACTTGCCCAAGTCTTCTTTGACTCACCCAAGCATTCCAACTTTCAAAACCAAAATCAAAACCTGCATCATTAATATTGTTTCCATTGACAATAACAGAAATTTTTCTATCATTTTTAAAACTATTAAGTCTCAAACCCGATTCAAAACGCTGTTTGTTTCCCCCGCCTAGCAATGCATCGCCAAACAATCCGTTACTTTTTCCTTTTTTTAGGGTTAGATTTATAATGGTTTCTCCATTTGGCACTAAATTACCAAAAGCATCTTTTTCATTAAATACCTGCACCTTGTCTACCATATCTGCATTAATAGTTTTAGACACCAAGCCTGGATTATTGCCAAAAAAGGCAGAGCCATCTACCAAAATTTTATTTACCACCTTGCCATTTACCTTCACCTCACCTTTTACATCTACCTCCATACCCGGTATTTTTTTAAACAATTGAGCCACATCAGAGCCTGGAAGTACCTTAAATCGCGATGCTAAAATCTCTATAGTATCACCACGCATATTAATTGGTGAAGAACGAATGGTTACCGTACCCAAGGTTTGCCAACGATTATCTTTTGCAAGCTCTACATTATTACTACTAAAGTACCAGCTGTTTTCTGATGATTGAAAAGTTACATTTTTTTCGTAATATTCAAATGAGCTAAAGGTAATAAAAATACTGTCTGTGCTAGTAACCTCCATATAAAAATTGCCATTTGTGCTGCTAAAAGAAAAATTGAGCAATGCCGTATCTTGAAATCTAAATGCGCTAATGGTGGCATCTTTTATAGGCAATTTTGTGGCACTGTCCATCAATTTACCTTTAACAATAATGATATTTTTTTTATATTGTGCAGATAAATTACTAGCAAAGCAAATAAAGCATATATTAAAAAATATTTTTAGATATAAATTTTTCACAAATAAAAACAAATAACGGCTAATTAAATTAAAAATTGTGGCACTAGAATTAAATGTAGGGTAATTATAGCTTTTTATCTGACAAAAAACCCTTTTCTTTGTTAAAATTTTTAAGATGGAACTAAAAAAGGAAAAAATAATCATTGTTGGTGGAGGTTTGGCAGGATCACTTTTTGCATCTTGTCTTGCAAAAAGAGGCTTTAATGTTGTAATGTATGAGCGCAGACCAGATATGCGCAAGATGGAATTAGATGCAGGACGTAGCATTAATTTAGCATTATCTACGCGTGGATTAAGCGCTTTAAAAAAAGTAAAACTAGACAAAAAAATATTGGAAGAATCCATACCTATGGACGGCAGGATGATGCATAGCCAAGCAGGATTGCTAACTTATCAGCCTTATGGAAAGAACGGGCAATATATTAATTCTGTTTCTAGGGCTGGATTAAACCTGCAATTGCTTAGCCTAGCAGATCAATACGAAAATGTAGCGGTATATTTTGAGCATAAATGCATAGATTGTGATTTAGAAAATAATACTGTAACGCTATTAGACAAAGAAAACAACCAAATAACAGATCACGGAGATTTAATTATAGCAACAGATGGTGCATACTCTGCCATTAGGCTAAAAATGCAATTTACCCAAGGATTTGATTACAGCCAAGATTACGAAGACTATGGGTATAAAGAATTAGAAATAACTGCTGATAAATCAGGCAATTTTTTGATGGAAAAAAAAGCATTGCACATTTGGCCTAGGGGAAATTTTATGATGATTGCGCTTCCTAATCTTGGGGGCTCTTTTACCTGTACGCTATTTATGCCATATAAAGGAGCTGTAAGTTTTGAAAAAATTAAGACAAAAGAAGAAATTCATGATTTTTTTAACGAATATTTTGCTGATGCTATTGCTCTAATGCCAAATTTAGTAGAAGATTATACCAAAAACCCTGTTGGCAGTTTAGTTACAGTGCGGTGCAAACCATGGGTTAGAGGTAGGTTTGCATTAATGGGTGACGCGGCACATGCGCTAGTTCCTTTTTATGGGCAAGGAATGAATTGCGCTTTTGAGGATGCTGCTGTTTTAGACAACCTGATAGAATTGCATTACCCAAACTTTGACACCATTTTGCAAAAATATGGAGAAGAAAGAATTGACAATGCCAATGCTATTGCCGATTTAGCAATTCAAAACTTTAAAGAAATGCGCGATTTGGTAGGAAAGGAATCTTTTTTAGAAAATAAAAAAATAGAGCATGATCTAAGTGATTTGTACCCAAATGAATTTAAAAGCCAATATGAATTGGTAACCTTTAGCACCCTTCCATATAGCTATGCAAAAAAAATGGGAGCCGTAAATCAAAAAATTATAGATGAAATAAAAAGTGCTGGGCTGCAAAACCAACTCAATAATGCTGAAAAAATAATCCCGATTTTAACCCAAATGCAGGAATAGAAAAAGCAAGCATATCTAAACATGAAAAAACATGAATCATTATCCCTATAAACCCTTAAAAATATGGTCGTACTTTGGGAGTATAATGATTTTAGAGGTATTGTATGGAGTAATGATTTGAAAATTTAACTTAGCAAATTTAAGGTTTTTTTGGGTAGATTTAAATACTATGGATGGTTGGTCGCGGAAGACCAACCAAGGAATAATATCTAAGCATTAAAAAACATAAATTAATTTTAATAAGCCCTGCCTTTCCAAATAGTTTTAAAAGGCAATATAAAAAATAATAGTGTGCTAAGAGTGGCAGTATACAAATATATTTCGTACCAAAAAAGATAGATCATACTGCTTGAAGGTGAAATTTTTAGCCTATTAACACAATAAAGAATATAGTGAGATTGAAGCATAAATTTTAAGGCAAAAATTATAAGCGCAATTTTAAAATTTACAAAAAATAGCGCAATTGAAGCAGGATAATAAAAAGCAAAAATGATGAATAGAAACCACCAATTTGTTGGCAATTCTTTAGCACCTAAGAGCCACCTTTTTCGCTGATAGAGTAAATTTTTTAAGCCAATAATTGGCAGGCCTATTGCTAGCACTTCTGCATTGCATACATTGATTGCTTTCCAATCTAAGCCAGTAATTTTTTGATAAATTTTGTAATCTTCGGTAATAGAAAACGGGATATTTTCGTACCCACCAGTTTGCCAATAAGCACTAGCCCTCACCGACATATTATTGCCTATGGCTGTTGTGTTTACCCCAGCCCTATGAAAAGTTTCTACCAAACACATAAAATATAACCAATCTATAGATTGCAATTTGCCAAAAAAACCTTTGCCGCTGATAAAAGTAGTACCACTCACTATCCCTATATTCTTATCTTGATAATAAGGCACCATTGCACGCAGCCATGTTTTAGGCACCGCTATATCTGCATCAGTAATAAAAAATATTTCACCAGCAGCTTCATGAGCCAATTCTGCCAATACCGCTGCTTTGGCCATTGTTTTTGGAAATCGACCAACAATGTCTACAACCTTGATATTTAATATTTTATGAGTTGCAATAAACGCATTTATAATTGCAAGTGTATTATCTTCTGAGCGATCATTGCCAACAATAATTTCATAATCGGGGTATTCGAGTTCGCTTAGCGATTTTAAGCACCTAACAATATTTTCTTCCTCATTTCTTGCAGCTAACAAAACACTAATTTTGGGCACAAAATGCTGTTTTGGCACAGAAATTCTTTGTTGTTTAACCCAAAATAATTGCCACAATTGCAAAATCAGATATGCGCCTAAAATAATGAGAAAACTACTCTCCCAAAACATAAGATTGATAAGGCATAGCAATTGGGAGATAATGATGTGCAGCAAGATGCTCAAAATATAAAGGCAAGATTTTTTTTAAATTTTCTAGCGCTTTTATGCTGTCATGAAAAACAATTATATTGCCAGCCTTAATATTAAATTTTAGAGAATGCAAGCTGGCTGCGACATCTAGCTTGGAGTCAAAATCACCGCTTAATTGATTCCACATAATGATTTTAAAATTTTCTTTTAGTTGATTAATCTGTGGGGTTAATATTCTGCCATAGGGTGGTCTAAACAAGTTAGTTTTAGTAATTTCTTGACACAAATTAATGTCTTTTATATAGTTTTCTACATTATATTTATACCCAGAAATATGGCTATAGGTATGATTGCCAAGGCTGTGCCCCTCGTCTAAGATTTGTGCTATTAGTTTTGGGTGTTTTGCTGCATTTGCTCCTACCACAAAAAATGTAGCTTTATATTGAAATTTAGCCAACAAACCTAGAACGTATGGAGTAGCAATTTCATTAGGACCGTCATCAAAAGTAAGAAATATTTCTTTTTCTTTTGCACTAGAAACACTCCAAATTAGGTTACTAAAAAATTTTTCTATTACAGGGTTTATATTAAATGGATATAGCCTCAAACCAATCTACAATTATTAAAAATCTAAGCCAATCGTAATATAATTTAATCCAGGCAATAAATTGCCATTTTTCACCCCCCAACCTCTTTCAAACTTAACAAAATAACCTAAAATAAGAGCACGCACACCAAAACCTGAACCTAAAAGCCATGGATTTCCTGGACTTGTGGCAGTAACAGTATAATTAGACCTAACATATTGCACCGTGTTAGACGGTATTTCTGATTGATAGGGATTGATGCCTTTCCACGCAGAACCGATATCTAAAAATGAGGAAATAGTAAAAGACTTTAAAAAATTATTATACATTGGTGCTTTATAAAAATGAGAAATAATAGGAAATCTAAGCTCATTATTTAAAACGGCATTGGCAAATCCATGACTGGTATTTCTTGCATATCCTCTTAATGTTGGCGCCATAACTAAGAAAATATAGTTTGGATCTCTTGCAAATGGAATAATATTGCTATAGTTTGGAAATATATCTGTTTCTTCGCCACCAAGATAATAAATAGTTTTTAATTTACTTACAGAAAATGCACCACTTAGTCTAGTAGCCCATGCCAATTCGCCCCATATTGGGATAATACGCCTAAGGTCAAACCCTAAATTGGTCATCAATCCTCCTTGATTTAACAAATGATATTGTTCAGCATAAATTTTTGTACGTAATCCATAAATTTTATTAAGCCCCTTATCTATACTGTTGTCAACCACCCATTGTGCTTGATAATAAAATAATTTTCTATCTATAACTTCATCTAAGATACTGTTTTCTTTGTCTAAACCATATAATACTTGATCTTGCTTTCCTCCCAGTATAAATTTAATTTTACTTCTTTCGGAGAATGGGTAGCTAGCTCCTGCCCAAACATCACCTTGATTAAATTGTCGTGTATTGCCCACATTACCAAATACCCGTTTTCTTTTTAGGGCGCCAGCTTCAAAATCTACTTTAAATTTCAAGGCCTGAAAACCTATTCTATAATCATGTCCTCTCAAATCTAGATGAAAACGCATGCCCGCATTAAAAACATAATTGCGGTATAAATCGGCTGCTTCTGCTGCAATATTGAAAGAAAAAAACGGGATTAACATAGCAAAACTATCTGCCTCTAAAGGAAAATATGGAAAACCTAAATTGCTATTATCAGTTTGTGTTACTACATAATTAATATAGAGCGGAGAACGCAGTGCCGCCCCTGTTTCATTTAACGATGGTTGCAAAGTAGCTAAACTACCTGTATTTAATTGATAATCAATAATAGGAAAATTGGTAATAAAATAACTGTCAATTTTTGGAGTATCAATCAACTTTTTGGGTGTAGAATCGATATCTTTTATCGGCTCATTGGGCACTTTTTTGATGCTCCCTTTGGTATTAAAAACTTCTTGGCCTATTGGATTTTTGTTGCGAAAAGTAGTAGGCTTTATGATAATATTTTGTGATTCTTTAAGCACATCATCTGCTAAATCTGACAAATAGATATAATATTTTTCTTTAAATAAAATTAGTTCTGCCAATTGTCCAGAAGCTTGTGCGATATCTTGATAAATAATATTGCGTTTATAATTAGATACAAAAACAAAATTAGAAGAATCATTTATCGCGCATACCACAGCATTTATTACCCCAGATTCATCTGTAAGACAAGTAATAAGGTTGCTGCCGTAATACAAAGGTGCATAATAATTTGCACCTGTTTTTGGCATACCCACAGGCAAAATCCCTTGAGACGTAATTCTATGAATACTTGTAGGATAGTTTGAAACGTCCAAAATTTGTTCATTGTTTATTTTAATTATTGGCCTGCGGGAAGCAAAAACAATTTCGCCATTTGGCAAAAATGATGGATTGGCATCGTAATAGATATCGTTGGTAATATTGCTAATAACTTTCTTTTTTACATCTACCCAAAATAAGTCGGACTGCCCATTGCTGAATGCACTTAACACTAAAGAATCGCCACTAGGAGAATAAATAAAATCAATAATCCCATCGTGGTTGCCAATGCTAATAAATTTACTACTTAGGTTACTAATATTTACTTCTTTAAGTTGATCTTTTCTATTGTGATAGGTAATAATTCCAATTTTTCTGCTATTGGGGTGCCAAGCTATTAATGGGTAAGTATTATCTGGGGTAATATTTTGGCTTTTATACCCTGTTTTGTATAGTAATTTTGTATTTTTATTTGAGGTATTATAAAGCCACACTTTCACCAAACCGCTTTTATTAGTTACAATAGCCATGTATTTTCCGTTAGGAGAAATTGTGAAACGTGTATGCTTGGCTGATGCAATCTTTGAAGGAGAATTTTCTGTACCACGCGGCATATTGCCTAATCTATTTTCCTCCGCATACCTGTTTTCAAACCAAGAACGCCAATTATTGAGCAAACTTTTCATGGTTTTGCCTGTGGTTCTTAGCAAGGCATTTTCTGCACTTCGCTCATACTTGGTCCAAAATACGATAGAAGCTATTGCTTCACTTTTATTATTCACTGCCAAATAATACCAAAGACTCTTGCCAGCCAAAACTTCCTCTTCTTTGGTCAAAAGATTAAAATTTTGAAAACCCCCACTTTCTATCTTGTCACGCATTTCATCATCATTAGTCACATTCCACGATTCTGAAATATAACTTAACAAACCCTTATAATACCAATCGGGCAAACTAAGCAAAACATTATTGCTCACTTTTTCTTGTATACTGCCACCATAAAAAAAATCTGTCAACAATGCATTTGCCAAAGCTTGTCTTAGTTGCTTTTTTAAATGATTATAATCACCATCAAAATAAACAGGAAAAATATTTTGCCTAATGGTATTAAAACCAGCAGGATTGATAGCTGCATTTGCTAATTCTAAATTGCTTTGCTGATATTCGTGAATATTGTTATATAAAATTACAATTACAGCTTGGCTTATTGCCGATCCTAATAATTTTTCAACACTTGGAGTTTCGTTTGTAGTAATTTCTATCGCATTGTTTGCTACTGCATATCCATTATCGTGATAATAGATTGTGACAAGTGTATTGCTAATATTTTGCCATTTAAAATTATTGGATTCTACCCTATTTTTTCCAAATTGGGTATAAAGACCTTGAGCCAAAGAATTTTGATAATAACACATCAACAGAATAAATAAGACATTACAGAATCTTGGCATAAAATATGAAACAAAGGTAAGTTATTTTTAGAAATCTCTCTACTTTTTCCCTATTTTTGTAGCGATGGAAATTTCAACAACAATAAAATCCGAATCAACACATATTGCACTAGAAAACAAATATGGAGCATTTAATTACAAACCATTGCCAGTGGTAATCAAAAAAGGGAGCGGAATTTACCTATGGGATATGGAAGATAATAAATATTTCGATTTTCTTTCGGCTTATAGTGCGGTAAACCAAGGCCACTGCCACCCAAAAATAATTAAAGCGCTTACAGACCAAGCAAAAGAGCTTACCCTCACATCTAGGGCTTTTTACAACAATATTTTAGGAGAGTATGAATCATACATTTGTAATTATTTTGGTTTTGACAGAGTGCTGCCAATGAATACGGGTGTAGAAGGAGGAGAAACGGCAATAAAATTAGCCCGCAGGTGGGCTTATGACATAAAAGGTGTTAAACCAAATTGCGCAAAAATAATTTTTGCAGAAAATAATTTTTGGGGACGAACCATTGCCGCCATCAGCAGCAGCAGTGATTCAGAAAGCTATAATGGTTTTGGCCCTTTTTTACCCGGTTTTGAAAACGTACCTTACAATAATGTTGCAGCATTAGAAGAAAAATTATCTGACCCCAATGTGGCAGCATTTATGGTAGAACCAATACAAGGTGAAGCAGGTGTTGTGGTGCCTGATGATGGGTACATGCAAAAAGTGAGTTTATTATGTAAAAAACACAATGTGTTGTTGATAGCAGATGAGGTGCAGACCGGCATTGGAAGAACTGGTAAATTATTGGCTTGCGATTATGATAATATAAAACCCGATATACTTGTTTTAGGCAAAGCACTTTCTGGCGGAGTAATGCCAGTATCTGCAGTATTGGCGAGTGATGAGATAATGCTAACCCTAAAACCTGGACAACATGGCTCCACTTTTGGTGGCAATCCACTAGGTTGTGCTGTGGCAATGGCAGCATTAAAGGTAGTAAAAGAAGAACAGTTAGCAGAAAACGCATTTCAGCTAGGTGAATATTTTAGAACACAGCTAGCAGCAATGAATATTGAAGTTATGAAAACCATTAGGGGCAAAGGATTGCTTAATGGTGTTGTAATAGAACCTTTTAATGGCAATACGGCCTACCATGTTTGTTTAAAACTATTAGAAAATGGATTATTGGCCAAACAAACCCATAAACATATTATCAGATTTGCGCCACCTTTAGTCATTAATAAAAACCAGATGGATGAAGCATTAAATATTATAGAAAATACTTTTAAACAGCTTTTGCATTAATGGTTTTTGCAGCCTACTGTGCTAATTGTTTTTAAATAGTTCTTGTCTATGCTAATTACCGTAATAATGGATTTATCGCCAGATTTTTTATCGTCAGCAATAGTTTCAAGAAGAAAAAAATTAATAAAAGAATTAATAAATTCTGAATGTTTAGACAAAAATACACTTAAGTAAGCATATTGAAAACGTAAAGGGCTAAATAATAAATAACTTAATCTTGATTTAGCAAACAAATTAATGCCGCTGCACTTAAACGGTTTTTATAATTGACGTTGATATACTCATACTTAATAAAACCCTCTCTATCAACAATAAAGACCGAAGGCACCGGTAATATATCAGCATTTTTTCCTTTGCTTTTTAAATAATTAGCTGTTCTAAGATTGGTTTTAAATGCGATACCCAATTTTTGGATATAAAGACCAGCAGAATCTGAAAGTAACAGATACTTAATACTGTCTTTTTGCTTTGTAGTGTCTAAATCTGTAAAATCATCTAGGCTTAATGCAACAATTTGATAACCTGCTGCAATAATGGCTTTTTCATTTTTTCCTAAATCTGCCAATTGCAAATTACAATATGGACACCATCCACCCCTATACACAATAAGTACAGTAGGTTTTTGAGCAAAGATTTTGCCAATATCTAATGCTTTTTTTTCTGAACTCATAAGAACCATTTGGGGCATTTTTTCACCTACCAATAACGGTGAAATTGCATTGGCAGAGTCTGCTATTTGCGCAAAACAAGGTGTAGATAGCATCAATGCAATCACGATGCAAATTCTTTGTTTTAACATCATTATTTTGGACTAAAGTTAGGCTACATTACCAAGTTTTTTCACCAATCTAATGTGCGATACAAGCGCATCCGAAATGGTGGGATACTCATTGTATTGAATATTCATTTCATTGCATAAGCGCATTACAATTTTATTAATTGCAGGATAATGTACATGGCTAATTCTAGTAAATAAATGATGCTCTACCTGAAAATTTAAACCACCCAAACACCATCCCCAAAACTTGCTTTTGGTAGAAAAATTAGAAGTAGTGGCCAATTGTTGAATAGCCCATTCTTGATCGATGTGCGCTTCAATTGCTTTATTATTAGCATCATAAAAATGGGTGTTTTCTACCACATGAGCCAACTGAAAAACCAAAGACATGGTAAGACCAAATGTAGCATTGACCACTAAATAACCCACTAGCCATGGTAAAAATCCGAGAAAATAAATGGGTACTGCAATGTAAAATGCCACATAAAATACTTTGGTAAACCAAAAGATAAAATGTTCATTAAAATTAATCTTTGGCAATGGAACAGGGCCTACACTTTTCTTAAAATACTTATTAAAATCGGTAACAGAAACCCAAAAAAGGGTACTAATGCTGTACAAAAAAAATCCGTATATGTGTTGATACTTATGCATTTTCTTAAGAGGTTGAGAGGTACACCATCTAAACAAGGGCACTTTCATAATATCATCATCTACTCCATCTATATTGGTATAAGTATGGTGGACAGTATTGTGCTTTGTTTTCCAAATAAAAGCATTGCTGCCAAGCAGATTCATAGAAAGGCCCATTATATAGTTTATTCTGGAGTTTTTCGAATAACTTCCATGGCAGGCATCGTGCATAATATTAAAACCAATAAAAGCCAATATTACACCATAAATGGCTGCTATTGGTAATGCTATAAACCAAACGGGTGTATAAAAAACAAGCAAAGCATAGATGCCTGCCCAAGAAGCAAGCAAAATTACAGATTTGAGGTACAAATTAGCACCACCTTCCTTTTGAAGCTTATTATTGGTAAAGTAAAGGTCTACCTCAGTTCTTAGTTTATTGTAAAATTCATTTCCTTTTGCAAAAGTTACTTTCATACTATTAAATTTAATCTATTTGTTAAAATTATGGTTAATAAAGCTGCAAAAGTAGCTATAAAATATGAAGATTGCAAAGCTATCTGGACAGACTATTTTAACCCATTGATTGCCAAATAGTATATCTATCTAGATGCCGTAAGTTATAAAAAAGTACGTTATTTTTTTTATAAAATATTTTCTTGGAAATATGGAAGTATAAATAGTATTTTTGCAGTCCGCTAAAAAAAGCAAAGGAGAAATGGCAGAGCGGTTTAATGCGGCAGTCTTGAAAACTGTTGTACTGTGAGGTACCGGGGGTTCGAATCCCTCTTTCTCCGCTATCAAATCCCACTCGTTTTTTTAACAGTGGGATTTTTATTTGCCCAAACCTCAAAATTAAGTTGTAGTAGGTTTATGGGCAAATAAAAGTTCCTTTGTGCAGCAATATGGCATTTACTTGGTTATGGCATCCTTTCAGGGATCATGCAAATAATCCCCTTAAAAACCCAATTTTTGATCAATATATAAAGATTATAAATGCCCTTTAACCAAACACACGCCATTCAATGCCATCAGGGTCTCGCTTGGGCAAAGCCCCTGCAGGGGGAACGAACATCACTCCAAATGTAACTATTGTTACATTTCTTTAAGGGTAAACATTATGGCTGGGTGGTGCGGAACATCAATCAGAGAAAAGTCTTTGTTTATTAATAGTCGTTTTGCCATTTCAAGGTCAGTTGAATTGTCGTTTTTAATTGTCAAAAAATATTTTGTCGGCCAACGCTGAGTTTTCTCGGCTTGTTTACTTGTCGCTGTGTCCCAAGGTGGATAAACTCTAATACCACGTTTTCCTTCTATACCGTTTTTTGTTATTATTCCCTTGTCCGCTAAAACAGATTTTGGAAATAAAAATTGTCCAAAGTTGTCGCCACATTTTGAGGTGACAATTATAAAATCTAAGTCGTCTAAAATGCTAAAGGGTTTCGTTATTCCATCTTTATTTCTTTTCCAAATTGTCACAAACTGCCCAATTTTTGTCGGTGTAATTTTTGAAACACGGTGTTGAATTGTCTTGCCGTTAAGCGCAAATGAGCAAGCTCCGTATTCCGCACTTTCGGAATTCAACTTTGGATCTGTAAAGTCAAAACCACATTTATCATAAACGAATTCTTTCGCAACTTTTTGGTCGCAATGAAATGAATTTATTATTGTCAATGTGCTTTCTGTTGTCATACTTTTTACTCGATATTTCGTTCGCTGGTTTTGTCTTTCGGTGTTGCACTAACAATGACCGCTAACGTTAGTCCGTTTAATTACTCCACAAAAATACTCAAACAAACAGATACTTACCTTTAAAATTTTCCAACCATTCCATTCTAAGCGCCTTGGTTTGAGTAATTAGACAGTGCTTCTTGTCCTGCGTTTCAGTCGGTGATTATTAGTTTTTCAGTCGCAATTACTTTACTGTCTTGTCTCATTCGAATATAATATAGTCCGCTTGGAAGATTGTCTCGGAACAAAGTAACTGTCTTCCCCGAAATATTTTTTATTTGTTTTACTGTCTGCCCTAATGAGTTGTAAACCTCCAAGGTTGCATCTTTGAAAGCTTCGTCTGTCTTAAAAGTTGTTTCGGTTGAAAAAGGGTTTGGAAAAACTGAAACAACATTTTCATTTGAAATTAAATTTTCAATACCTAGAGGAATAGTAGACAAAGTCAGATTGTCTAAATAAAGTAGATTGCAAATATTATTGAAACCCTGACAGCTATTGCCAATGCCTGCATTTACAATAAATATACTTACGCTGTCAGCTATTAAGGTAGTTAAACCTATGTTTAATTGAAATGGAATAAAAACATTAGAGGAGTCAAATAGGTAAGATCCCGTTGCTATGGTATCATTAGAAGTGCCATTAAAGCGAGTAAGCGTTACTGTTACTTTGCCTTGGGAAAGTCCGTTTGAGCCAGATCCAGATGTATTATATTTGTAATAACCCTGTAAATATTGAGGAGTGTATCTGATGGCATTGTGGTAACTGATGCTTCCCTGAAGATAGTTATACCAATTATGGACAATGAGTGAATAATTGCCTGAATAACTATCGGTGGTGCGACTTACTCCGAGCCCGTTCCACTCTGCTGTCCAGTTGTTTATGATGCCACCAAGCGGATTGGGCACGCCAAAACTATTTACTAATTCAACGGAGGCATCATTGGTATAAACAGTGTCCCATAGTTCAAAGCCACCGTTATTGATTTGTCCAAATGTTGACTTTCCTGACATAAGGAAGCAGATTAAGATAATTTTTTTCATTGTTTTCATTGTTTTTGTCGTTATAAATAGTGTAAAAGATTGTAATTGCTTAAAAAGTGTTTTTCTAAAACCTTCAATTAAAATTAAATTATTTACAACACAAAATTAATGAAGAATACCTACACTGAAAATGGACAAAAAATGTTAATGCTGGTACTTTTCAAGGATTTCTTTCCTAAAAGCTATGGGAGACAAGCTGGTATTGGCTTTAAAGAAGCGACTGAAGTACGATGGGTCGTTAAAATTTAATTCGTAAGCCAGTTCTTTTACGCTTATAGATGAATATAGTAATCTTCGTTTTGCCTCCAATATCAATCGTTCATGAATAATGTCTCCTGCAGTTTTTCCTGTTACCTTTTTAATTGTTTCGCTGAGGTGATTGGGAGTAACACTTAGCTTATCGGCATATTCATTTACTTTATGGTATTCAATAAAATATTCTTCCACTAAATTATTAAATTTTTGAAGTAAAGCTTGAGAATTACTATCTGTACGTTTGTATTCTGATGTTTCCGTAATAATGGTTTTACTCTTTAGCAGCAAAATAGAAATATAAGAACCTAAAATATTTTCTTTGTAGGTGTTGTTTTTACCATATTCAGCAATCATCATCAAGATCATATTTTCCAAGACATCATACATTTCCTTGTCGGGATTCAATATTGGAGAAACACTTTTATTAAAAACAGGAAAATCGTTGAATATAAATTTTTCCGCACTGTTAAGGATTACAATTTCTTTAGTAAACAAAACAAGATATCCCTTTGTACTATCAATGGAATTGAGTGAATGCACTTGTCCTTCGGAAACGAAATGCAAACTATTGTCTTCTATCGGATAATAACTAAAATCAATCATGTGTTCGCCACCACCTTTTTCAAAAAGGAATATCTGAAAGCAATTGTGACGATGAGCATCATCCATTCCATGTCCATTAGTGAAATTTAACCTTGATACTTTGCAAGGAATCACATTGGATTGAATTAATTTATGCGAAGGAATTTCATTTGGCATGTTTATAAATTTATTTTTAATCCAACTTAAGCGAGTTCAATGTTATCAACTAACTCTTTTTGAACATCCTCATGCAATTTTAATTGGTGGCTAATTTGATTAAAATAGAATTTTTCTTGTTTTAATTCATTTACTAATTCAATGGCACGTTCTAGTGTAAAATGAGAAATATGCGGTTCTCTTCTCAGCGCATTCAAAACTAACACTTTAGATTTTTTCAATTTTCTCTTTTCAATTGCAGAAATATAATTGGCATCAGTAATGTGTGAAAAATCACCTATTCTAAAACCAAACACAGTCAACTTATAATGCATAACTGCCACCAAGTGGATTAGGCACGCCAAAACTATCCGCTAATTCAACGGAGGCGTCATTGGTATAAACAGTGTCCCGTATTTCAAAGTCATTATTATTGATTTGTCCAAATGTTAACTTTGCTGACATAAGGAAGCGGACTAAGATATTTTTTTTCATTGCCGTATGTTTTAAATGATGAGTAAATTTATTTGCGGTTTATTTTTTTGATAAAGTTATTAATATTCTGTCGTCTTTTGGTATTGGCTATAACGTCAGTCCATCTAAATACTCCACAAACATACTTAAACAATCGGATACTTACCTTTAAAATTTTCCAACCACGCAATTCTCAGGGGCTTGGTTTGAGTACTTATACAGTTTGACGTTTTGCAGCTACAAGATTTGGCGATTTTTACCACAACCCCTAAGGGCTCACGAATGCCTTAAAAAAATAAACAAAAATGAGTAAAGCTTCATTTAACCTGCCTGCCCCGACCCTTCGGGGAACCGCCAATTTTTTGTAGGTGCTGTGCTTGTTGCAAAACTTCAATATTGCGAATTTATCTAAATTTTTCGCAAGATTTAATTTTGCAATAGGTTGATATTCAGCAGTTTTTATTTTTTAATTTTCCATATTTTCAGCTTAATTGCCTCGTTTTTGTAGTTGCGCAACAAGCACTGCTGTTAGTGGCTGGTATTCTTTTTATTGACTTATTTTCAGCACAACATTTCCTTTTTTTCTGCCTGTGCCAACGTACCTATGTGCATCTACTATTTTATCCATTGAGAAAGTTTTGTCAATCGTAGCTTTAAATTCACCTTTCTCGAACAACTCTTTTAAAAGCTGTAGTTGTTGTATGCTTTCGGAAGCGTATACTGAACTGACACTTTTATAAACACCGTTTTCGTTCAAGAGGTTTTTACATTGATTTTTATTGGATTTACCAATTGCATCAAAAATTATATCAAACCTATCTGCACGATTTGTAAAGTCTTCCTTGTCGTAAAGTACAATATTTTTGACTTCTAATTCACTAACAAGTTTATGACCATTGGAACTGCATACTGCGGTTACATTTGCATTATGATGTTTGGCAATCTGTATAGCTGCTGTTCCTACTGAACCTGTTGCACCAACAATTAAAACCTTTGGATTAGATTTTTGGGCAATTTTTGCTTTTTCTAAAAAATGAATCGCTGTTTGTCCACCAAAAATTATGGCTGCCGCTTCTTCGTATGTAGCATTTTTAGGCATTTCCAACACATTACTGTTTTGATTGACTGCAATATATTCTGCATAAGTTCCGAATTTAAAGCCTGTCAAACCAAATACTTTATCACTAATTTTGAATTTAGAAACATTATCTCCAATACTTTCTACAACACCCGAAAAAACAGTTCCTAATATGGGTTTTCTTGGTTTTGAAATCCCCAAAACTAATCGCATTATG